>Ga0209491_10004250_pt1 | contig 22287 bp, 21 predicted proteins | sample BON02_FD_187213 | JGI IMG/M metagenome (GOLD analysis project Ga0209491, IMG submission 187213) | Freshwater microbial communities from Lake Bonney liftoff mats and glacier meltwater in Antarctica - BON-02 (SPAdes) (version 2) | ecosystem: Environmental > Aquatic > Freshwater > Ice > Glacier... | reverse complement strand
CAGACTGCGCCGCGACAATCATCGCCGTCAGTCGGCCGTCAGCAATACTCACGCCGAAGGGAATCTGCACGCCAGCAGAAATGCCTGTCAGCGCACTTTGCGCAATCGCGTGTAGGCTCGCGGCCAAAACCTCGTCGCCCCCGACATATCGCGAGGGCCCGCGAGTCGCCAACAAGATCATGCCAGGCGTGCTCACCTCTACGAGCGGCACCAGTTCGCCGACTGCTCGTACCACCGGCTCAAACATCAGCCGATCACGCTCGGGGTTGTGCGCCGCGATGTGCAGTTCTGGGCACGCGGCCTGAGCCTCGCGTCGGCGCATGCCTATTAACACGCCGCGGCTGGCCGCACCATCAGTTCGTGCCACTACGCGTTGGGCGTGCAACACCGCCACGCACGGTTCGTGCCGCGAGCGCGATTGCAACTCGCACTGCGCGGCAACGGCCTGCCAGTCTGGGCAACTAATCACCGCGACGCGAGTTACGTCAACGGCAATCACGAGAACTCGTCAACCAACATGACGCATGCAATGTTGCGTCGGCTTTGGCACTCGCCTGCCGCTCACTTGCACACGCACGTCGCGACTCTGCGCGTGGCCAGCACCGTCATCGAGCCCGTGCCACTGTTGCGTCGTCGTGTGTAACACGACATCGGGCATAAACACCGATTGCCCGGCCGGCCGACGCGCGGTGTCGACGACCACGAGCACGGCACGCCGCGCCTGAACGCGGGTCTGCAACTTGCGCGCGTCTGACACCGTGATGTTGCGCGAGATCTCTAATATCACCACATCAAACCCGTCGACAACGGTGGCGACGGTACTCGCCCACTCGCGTTGGTTGTCTGCCGGCGTCACCAGCACCGTGCGCTGCAACGCCACGCCTTGTTCGCTCGCCGCTAACAACCCCAAGTTGGACACGCCGACAACAGCCAACCACGAACCTGCCTGCGTCGCCGCCGCGACGACAAGCAGTGCCAACGACACTGCCGCATCGCCGCTGCACAAAACCGTGCGCCCGCGCACCAACACACCGTCGGGCACGATCGATTGCAGTGCCGCAACCACCGGCATGGCGGGCAATGGCTCATGAACCAGAGCCGACAACCTGGCGTTATTTAGTACTGCCCGCATACCCCTATTGTAGCGAACATATGTTCGTAGTTAAACAGGCATCTCGGGCCACGCTGTTCCACCAGAAACAGCCACCCAGATGGCTGCAATATCCGCGCGAAATTGCGGCAGATGCTGACTGGCTATCTTGCGCAGCCTCTCAAAATCGACCGACCAATAACTATGGACAACCCGATTACGAAGCTGCCTTGAATTCACCCAATCCACATGCGGATACTCGGCCTTGAACTCGGTGGACAATTGCGAAACAGCCTCTCCGATCACAGTAAAGCACCACATCACCGAGTCGCACTGAACGTCGCTCTCGTCCCATTGATCTAATTCGAATAGCTTCCAGATTTTGTCAATTGACTCGAGTATCTCCCACAGAAAAAGTAGCTCACGCCTCATACAGGAGATGAGCCTCCGCGTAAACCTCTTTCTTCATCACTGGGTGCACGAATTCGCGTGACACCAAATCAACCTTCGAATTCAAAATTTCAGCAAACTCTTCGTTCATTCGCTCAAATTCATACCCAAGCACAGCCCCCGGCTTCATCGTGTACAGCAAATCAATATCACTTGTTGTCGAACTCGAACCGCGCGCTACCGAACCAAACACTTCGAGTCGGGCAACGCCATAACGCTCGCAAACATTCGTAATGGCGCCGCGGCGCGATACCACGTCAAGCAATCTTTTAGACATACCCACATGTGTGCGGTCTGGTTCGATAATTACGCATTTTCCAAAAACAATTAGCAATCTCTCCAGCATTTTTGCGGTTGGATCAAGCGTGCCGCTCTCGATTCGAGTCACCGTCGTCGCCGAAACCCCCGCTCGCCGCGCAACCTCGCGGCACGAGAGACCCTCTTGCTCTCGATATTTCTTTAAATCGTCACCAAACGCCATATGTGTAGCGTATCCGCAACACCAACACCCTGTACGCAACCCAGACTGGGCGTAGGTCGGACCCGGACCCGACAACAGAGTCGACGAAGCGCACAATTACTGATAAGCAAGGCCTTATATAATCTCGTATTCCGATAAGGTCTAAGTTATGAAAAAATCAGAACGGGCACTGATCTCAAGAAACATTCTTTCCCCCAAATTTGCCGAACAAAAATCGACCATCCAACTAGATCGGCCCACACATGGTTGGGTGCGTGCAATTCGTGACGCACTGGGCATGAGCGCCCGCCAACTCGCAAAAAGGATGCACATGTCTCAAGCCGCAATAACCCAACTTGAACGCTCAGAAGTTGCCGGAACAATCCGCATTGAAACTCTCAGGCGGCTCGCCGACGCGATGAACTGCGATCTCACCTACGCCGTCGTTCCGCGCCAGCCGCTCGAAGAAATAGTGATGCATCAAGCCCGCCAAAGAGCAACGAGAGATCTCGCGGCGATCAATCACACAATGCTTTTTGAAAACCAAAAAATTGCGGCATCCGAAGTCGCGCTCCGAGTTGAAGACTACGCAAACAAGCTCATCGTCACAGGAAAACTGTGGGATGACCTGGATAATTGACAACGTCTCGGCTTGATCCCAACCGCTATCGCCTCGCGCACCGATCTCGACCGTGTTTAATATGTCAGTTCGGTTTTATCAAAATAATTATTTAGCAGCCCGCGCCTTGGCCAGCGCGGCCTGGCTGCGCAATAGCAGCAATTGCGGGATCTTGCTGGCCGCTCCAGTAACAGCACCAGCACCAGCACCTGCCTCGCTAGCAGGAGCGTTTGTGTCGCCAGCACTCGGCGCCACCATCTTCATCAACTCATCGACCGACCTCGGCTCGACGCCAGGCTTCCAGTACTGATACATATCGCGCAAAATATCTGAGAGTCCCGCATTATCGGCAGCGTCGGCGACATCAACAGTGACAATGTTCGAAAACACGTGCACCGCGGTGACCTTGCCCGTGCCGAAAAGACTGCGCGCGAGAACCGCGGCCGGCTTCTCGCCCGTTGCCTCGGCGACACTGGCGTAACGCTCGTGAGCCATGCCCGTGATCGAGCGGTTGATCTCAAAGCGCACACGTCCTGGCGTCCCGGCTGGTGTTTGCGTAACTGCTACTGGCTGACCCATGACCCACAGACTAGTTCGCTCGCCTTCATTCAGACCAGACCAGCCAACTACCGTTATCCCCATGAGCACCCCATTTTCGGTCGATGAATACGCCGCCAAGGCCCGCAAGTTTTTAGACGCCAACGCCGAGCGCAAAGAGATCAAGAAAAAGTTCGTCTGGGGCGAGGGCTCCGACAACGTCTCGATGTTCGAAGAGCGCAGCCGCGAAAGCGAACTCGAAATGTTGCGCAAGGCCAAAGAGTGGCAGGCCAAGCGTTTCGATAACGGGTTCACATGGATCACGGGTCCCGCCGAATATGGCGGCGCGGGGTTGGCCAATGCCCATGAGCGCGCTTACAACGCCGTCGAGCGCGAGTACAAGACCCCTTCGTTGGGCGCGTTTCAAATCGGTCTGGGCATGGTTGCGCCGACAATTCTCGCCCACGCCTCACAATCTGCGCGCGACAAATACCTGCGGGCGATGTGGCGCGGCGACATCGTCGCCTGTCAATTGTTTTCCGAGCCCGGCGCGGGTAGCGACCTCGCCTCGCTGCAATGCAAGGCCGAGCGCGACGGCGACGAGTGGGTTGTAACGGGCCAAAAGGTGTGGACATCGGGCGCGCAATTTGCTGACATCGGCGAGGTCATCTGCCGCAGCGACGCGAGCCTGCCAAAACACAAGGGCCTCACGGGCTTCATCGTCGACATGCACGCGCCGGGCGTCGAGATTCGCCCGCTGCGCCAGATGACGGGCGGCGCCAGTTTCAACGAAGTGTTCTTCAACGAAGTGCGCGTGCCCGACGATCACCGCCTCGGCGACGTCAACAACGGCTGGAACGTGGCGCTCACGACGCTGATGAACGAGCGAGCATCGATCGGCTCGACAGATGGCAGCGAGACCAGCATGCATACCCGACTACTCGAAATGGTTCGCCACTTTGAACTCGACCAAGACCCAATCGTGCGCGAGATGCTCGCAGACCTGTATATCAACACCAAGGTCGCGGGTTTCACGAGCCAACGCGCCACCGACAAAATGCGCGCGGGACAAATGCCTGGGCCAGAGATGTCGATCGGCAAAATGGCGCTGGTTAACAATCAAAAGAAACTCAACGACCTGATCGCTCACGTGCTCGGTGCCAAGTTGGTCGTCGATACCGGCGAGTGGGGCACCTATTCGTGGAGCCAGTTGTTGCTCGGCGCCCCAGGCATGCGCATCGCCGGCGGTTCAGACGAGGTCATGCGCAACATTGTCGGTGAGCGCGTGCTCGGGCTGCCAAAAGACGTGGGCATCGACTCGAAGTCGGCATTTCGCGACATCAAGGTCGGCACCCAATAGGTTTAACGAGCTCCAGCGATTTCGCTCACCCAATCATTTAGGTTGGCAACGGCTTCTTCGAGACTCATCGCGAGACCAAACTCGCTCGCTAGTCGATTGAATTCAATTCGCCAATGCTCGTGAGCAATCATCATTGGCGGCCAACTACGCGTGGCAAAGTTCTGGGATTGCAGTTCGGTATTCCGTGAAGAAAAAATGTCGACGCAGGCACCCCGCAGACCACAAAGATCTGACCTCGCAGTGAAATACCTCTCGCGCAGCAACAAAATATCCAGAACGTCTTGGACTCGACGATTTGATACCGCCCCATGCATATGCGATCCGGTACATGCGTGCAATTTCTGCGCAATCTGGTATTCGACCGAGATGACCGCAATGCCGGTAATTTCCGGCAGCCCGAAATGGCTAAGTGGCGGGCCTGAAACAGAATCAATCTGTTTCCCCAAGAGGCCCTCATCGGGGGCAACCTCGAGTGCAATCGAGCGCCAGATGCGCCCATTAATGCTCACCTGAATTGTGACGCGATTCGGTTTCGTTAACCGCTGTGCTAACGGGATCTCAATTGGGGCAGTTCTGCCGAACTCGAATGGACCCCATTGCCCAAGACAAGAGTCGAGCGCGTCGATGCTGACGCGACAAGCCAACTGACCCGCCGTTCGACAATCCCAGTTCTAACCGCCGCCTGCGAGACCCATGCGTCGAGGTCTCTTTTGGATGCCGGCGCCTTTGATCTGCTCGGGAGTCCGTCGAAGGGGTGAGCAATCACCGCCGCGCGGCAAGCAGAGCCGCCAACATTCGTTTTTCGTTTTTCGTTATTGCTCCACGCTCTCGACCGTTTATGAGCGCCTGAGAAATAAGTTTCGCCGCAACCCCCGAGCGCACGCATTGCTCTATTGCTACGCGTTCTGTCACAATCGGGATACCTTCAAATTGTGTTACGTCAGTTAATCCAATATTTTCTAAATGCACTTTGTACATTTCACCGTCCTGTCGTTGCGGGGCGTGACGCCCATTTACGGTGATGTGTACTTTGCTCGGATTTAGGTCGCATAACTCATAGAGATCGAGTGCGGTCTCGTGGCTCAAAACGCCCCGACCGTTTGCCCACAAGGTTGCCAGCATGTAGCGGTCGAGCTCAGTGACAGGCAACTGACCGAATCGGTAGATCCCGTGTCCAACCTTTTGAATCTGGCGTCTCGCCGAAAGTTTGCCCAGTTCTACAACATTGATGCCGAGCCTGCGCGCGTCCTTTGAGGTCACATAGCCGTATTGATCAACTGCCACTTCCCAGAGTTGTTTCGCAATCCACCCAGCCATGATCTACCTCGTGCCGAAAAGTATACCGCTTTCGGTAAACTTTTCGGCACAGCAAAACCGCGGCTAGTTAGCGACTTGGACGCTTGAAGTTCAACGCGGTGTCGATCAACAAACGGGTGCCGTAAGCGGTCATCCCCTTTTGCAGCCAACCGCTGTCGGCATCGCTCCACATCGGGCCGGCGATGTCGACGTGCGCCCACGGCGTGGTGCCAACAAACTCTTCCAAGAACAGCGCAGCGGTAATCGCGCCGGCCTCGCCGCCGACATTCTTCATGTCGGCAACATAGCTGTCGAGCGCCGTGCGGTATTCGCGCTCAAGCGGCAACTGCCACAACTTGTCAGAAGTGCGCTCGGCGGACGCGAGCAATTGATCAACCATCTTCTGGTTGTTGCTCAACACGCCCGCCATGCCACTGCCCAACGCGCGCGCCATCGCCCCGGTGAGCGTGCAGATGTCGATGATCGCATCTGGCTTTTGCTCAACCGCCAGCGACAGGCCGTCGGCCAAAATCAGGCGGCCCTCAGCGTCGGTGTTGTGAATCTCTACGGTCTTGCCGTTGCGCATCGTGAGCACATCGCCCATCGCCAACGCGCTACCCGACGGCAGGTTGTCTGTGCACATCAAATAACCAGTCACCTGGTTCGTGCAACCGAGCGCCTTGAGCGTGCTCATCGTTGCCAGCACCGCGGCCGCGCCGCTCATGTCGCCCTTCATCATCGCGTGCGATGGATCAGATGGCTTCAGCGAAATACCACCCGAGTCATACATCACGCCCTTGCCGACCAGCACCAGGTGCGGCTTGCCCTTCGAACCGACTGGCTTGTATGTCAATCTCACCATGCGCGGCGGCTCGACGCTGCCGCGGTTCACGCCGATGATCCCGCCGCAACCCATCGCCAACAGTTGATCTTTGTTGAACACTTCGACTTTTAATCCAGTTTGGCCGGCAATCTCGACCGCCTTGTTGGCGAACATTGTCGCCGTCAGGTGCGCCGGTGGCGTGTTGGCAAAATCGCGAGCCGTGTTGGTGGCATTGGCAATAACCACTCCGCGCTTCAAACCTGCAGCCGTGGCAGCGCCGGCGCCAACAAGGATGACGGTCGCCAGTTTCGCAATTTTCTTATCGACAGTCTTCAAGTCTGTATAGCGGTGCGTCGCCAGCGACATACCCTCTACAACAACCTGCGCCGCAACCTTGCGATCGATGCGACCGATGTTGGCCAGGTTCGTGTGCAGCGATTCGAAACCGGCGGCAGCGCGAGCCAGCGAGGCCGCGGCCTTGCGCAGCGACGCTGCGTTCAACTTTGAAAGTTCGCCGACGCCGACCAAAATCTGCGCGGCACCCTTGTCTTGGGCGATTACATACGTCTCGCCGACCTTGCCCGTGAACTTGAGCGTCTCTAACGTCTTGCGCGAGAGCAACACGCCCTTCGGCAGCGCGCCTTCACTCGTTACCGGCACACCGACGGCCCCAACACTGGCCGGGATTTTTGCGTCCACTAGAAAATTGATCGACACAGGTTTCTCTCTTTCGTAGTCTCGGTTCTTATTTCACATCTTTGACTGATAACGATTCGCCGTCTTGCCAGCGCGCCAGAGTCCACAACAAATCCGACAAACGGTTGAGGTAGGGGCCGGCCTGCGACGGCGGCGGCGCAGCGGCGATCGCGTGGCGCTCGGCTCTACGCGACACCGTACGCCCGACATCCAACAATGCCGCGACCTTGTTTTGCCCCGGTACCACGAAATCGGTCGGCGGCTCAAAGCGTTCGTCGAGCAAGTCGATCATGTGCTCGAGCTTCTCAACCATCGGTGCCGTCACGCGCGTCTTTTCATCCACCAACTTGTGGCGGTTCGCGGGCAGCGTCGCCAGCTCGGCCATCAACACCCACAGGTCGCGACAAATGTGTATGAGCATGTCGTCGAGTTCGGTGCCCTTGCCCGCCTCGGCGCGTGCCAAACCTAAAATCGCCTGGGCCTCGTCGACCGTACCGTACGCCCGCGGCAACTCCGAATCCTTGCCGACTCTGCCCCCGAATAACAGACCCGTTGTGCCGTCATCGCCAGCACGGGTGTATACCTTTTCGCGGGCCATAACGTTTTCTAGGTTACTTGCCCGCGCAGCAATTGGCGTAGCCAGGCCGAGATCGAGATCGAGATCGAATCACTACTGCATGTAGTTGGCGACGTAACTGGCATCGGTAATCGCCGGGCGATCAAGGCGAAATGGCTCGATGTCGCTGCGGGTCTCGCCCGTGAGCGCGCGTTCGGCAAGCGCACGGCCAAACCACGAAGCGAACTTAAAACCATGCGCCGAACCAAGACCGACCTGCACGCCGGGGTGGCCTGGCACGGTATCGAGTACGAAATCTCTATCGCGTGTCATCGTGTACAGGCATGTTTTAACGCGCGGCGCCTGGCCGTCAAGCATGTTCGGCAATGTCGCCACAAGAAACTTCGTCAACCGCGCCAACGCCTTTTGATCGGGTTCATAATTTCGCGTACGCGCCGTGGTCGGCTCGCCGCCAACATCTTCGGCAGCCTTGACCGCACCCATGTCGCCGTACACGGGGAAGCCGTAATACGACGGATCGTCCATCCAGATCCAAACCGGAAACTTACCAATCGCGAAACTCTCGAGGTCGGCGCCGCTGTTTGGGTAGTACACAACCTGCTCGCGCGTGACCTCGAGGGGTATCTGTAAACCGAGCGGCGCAATTATTTCGTTCGTCCATCCGTCGGCGCACACGATTACCGAGCCGGTTCTGTATTCGCATTCGTCGGTGACAACTAGAATCTCGCCGTTGCCGTCGCTACGCAGAGCGCGCACCTCGGTGTGCGACTTCAGTTCGACTCCACGCGTTGCAGCGAGTCGCTGGTGCGCGGTCGTGCCCTTCATCGCCGGAGCAATACCCGTGTCGCTTTGCGCCAGCGCAGTGACACCGCTATCCAAGCGAAACTGCGGGTAGCGGTGCATCGTCTCGGCGGCGTCAAGCAATTCGTACGGCACACCAACCACGTCGAGACTATTCGTATAGGTAGGTAAAGAGATTGCCGAGTTTTCAGGAAACAAATCGAGCCCACCAGTGCGCACGACCAACTGCTCGCCAGCTTCTGCTGCAACGTGATCCCACGTCTCGTAAGTCTCCGCGGCGAGTTTCACATATTGCGGTGTGTGATACGAGTGGCGGATAATTCGCGAGTGATCGTGGCTAGCCCCGTGCTCGTGACCGAGTTCGAACTGCTCGAGCCCGACGATCGTGTGGTTCAGGTTCTTCGCTTGCGAAAGTTGCGCCAGCCAGTACGCGGCCGCCGAGCCGAGACCACCCAGGCCGATTACAACATGGTCGACCTCGCGAACCCTTGCCACTATTGCTCGATCTGCGAACGCCACCACTGGCGAATATCGAGACTCGGGTTCTCCATCGGCGAGAACACCCCCACCGTAAAGAACTCAGAGTTCATGCCGCGCTGCACGCGCTCGCAGATCGCCCAGTCCTGCTTGTTGACGACGTCCCAAAACTCGACCGCATCAGAGGCGTCGAAAGTGTCGTTGCACACCTCGTCGCGGTGAAACAAAAAGTCGCACACGATCGTCGTCGCTGCCGGGCCGGTCGGCCACAGGTAAAACGCGGCGACGTGATCGCACGCCAACGACAAGAACAGGTTCGGGTAGATCAGCTCGCCCTTGTGGTTAACTTTTTCTGCTTCGGACAGACCGGGAAATGGCTGGCGAATCGTCGTGCCAGATTTAGTGAACGTGTAGGCGCCCTCGCGGTGCGGGATGCCGTCGTCCCAATTCAAGTTGTTAGCCCCACCCACCCGAAACGCGGGCACGATCTCGCACAACTCTGGGTGCACGGGCCCGCAGTGGTAGCACTCGTTATAATTTTCGCACAGCACCTTCCAGTTGGCGGCAACTTGATACGTGATGCTGTGCTTGACGACCAGGTCGCCAAGCGGATAGTTGCGAACGCGCGCGGCGATCTCGCCGAGACCGTCAAGCACAGAGCCGACTCCAGAATGTTTGCGCACGAACACGAACCCGCTCCACACCTCGAGGCCGATCTCAATCAGCCCGAACTCGGCAGGGTCGATATCGTCTAGGTACGGCGCGCCACGCAACGTGCCGTCGTTGTTATATGTCCAGTTGTGGTACGGGCAGCGAATCAGCGCGCCGACGCAACCGGTTTGCTCACTCGCCACAGTCGTGTCTATTAGTTCGGTGCCGCGGTGGCGACACATGTTCACGAAGGCACGTAGCTTGCTGTCACCCCCACGCATCACAATCACAGACTCGCCGTGTAAATCAATTAGTCGGTAACTGCCAGGTATCAAATCGATCTCGTCATCACGCCCGATGCAGAACCAGCTGTTACTAAATATCTTCGCTTTCTCTATTTGCCATACGGCGTCATCTACGTACGCAGCGCGCGGCAAAGAAGTCTCAAGCACCCTTATATCGTAGGATTAAATAATGAAGTTCAAGCGGCTCGTAATCCCAGCGCGAGACGGTATCCAATTGGCTGTTGACCTTTACGCCCCTCCCAATTACGAGAATTCGGGACTCAAGTATCCCGCGTTACTCGAGGCGCTTCCGTACCGCAAAGATGACCTCACGTCTTCGTCGCACTCAGAAGATTACGAGCGACTCTCGGGCGAGAATGGCTTCGTCGTTTGTCGACTCGACCTTCGCGGCACTGGCTCATCTAGTGGTCTAGCAACCGACGAGTACCCGACTGTCGAACTCGACGACCTCAACGATGTGATTGATTGGCTAGCAACACAAAGTTGGTCGAACGGTCTAGTTGGCATGTTCGGCTACAGCTATTCGGGTTTCAACTCGCTGCAAGCGGCGTGCACGCGACCGAAAGCGTTAAAGGCGATCTGCGCGATCTACGCCACTGACGACCGCTACACAGACGATGTGCATTACATGGGCGGCGGTCTGCGACAAATTGATCTCGTCGACTACTGCCACTACATGACGACGTGCAATGCGATGCCGCCAGTGCCAGCCGTGTTCGGCGACAATTGGCGCCAAGAGTGGCAACAACGTCTCGACCTACACACGCCATGGGTTCTCAACTGGCTCGAGCAACAACACGACAGCGCGTATTGGCGCCACGGCTCGCTGCGCCCCGACTACGGTCGCATCGCCTGCCCGACAATGATCGTCGCGGGCTGGGCCGACGGCTATCGCAACAACACGCTACGCACATTCGCCGCGCTCGAGTGCGAAAAATCTCTGCTATTCGGGCCATGGAGCCACACTGCACCAGCGCGCTCACGCCCAGGCCCGCACATCGATCTCGTCGATGAGATGGCAACTTGGTTTAGTCGCTGGCTAAAACCAGACGCGCCAATAAGCAACCCGCCGTCACCGATTCGCGTGTTCGTTCGCCACGCCACCAAGCCGCAACCAGACTTAGAGATGATGAGCGGCGTGTGGCGCAACGAAGAAACCTGGCCGCCTACACGACTCAAGCACGTCACATTTACGCCGCCAAGCAACGGCTCCGACAGCAACAACATCGACATCGTCGCGTCGAAAGCAGATGTCGGGACCGCGGGCTGGAACTCGTGCGCGGGCGGCCTGCCCTGGGGCCAGCCGACCGACCAACGCGAAGACGATTCGTGGTCACTCACATACGACTTCAAGATTGAAGGTTCCGATCTAGAAATCCTCGGCCACGCGCTGCTCGACTTGACCCTTACCTCAGATCAGCCCGTCGCCGCGCTTTCAGCAAAGTTGTGCAGCGTGTTTCCCGATGGCACTTCGGCACTCGTGAGCCGCGGATACCTCAACCTCACACACCGCGAGTCATCGACTAATCCACGACCCCTCACGCCAGGCAAGAGCGAAGACATCACACTTGAACTCGAGGCAACTTCGTGGGTCTTTCCCGTTGGGCACACGCTGCGCCTCTCGCTCGCCGGAAACGACTGGCCAAATATCTGGCCGTCACCGCAGCAATTTGAGTTGGGTATTAATCGCGAAACCGTCAAACTCAAATTGCCGACGCTCTCTGGCCCTGGTGCTGGCGTTCCGCAGTTCAAGCCTGTCGAGCCGCCAACCTTCAGCGCACTGCAGCCGTCCGAAAATGGAGAGTTTCCTGCAACGCTGTGGCGAGTCGAGAACGACGTCATAAAGCGAACTCGCACCGCACACACCTTCTACGGCGGCGAGAGCGAGATTCGCGATGGCGGCATCGCCAAGGAGTGGTACAGCGGCGAATGCGGCGTACATATAGACAACCCTGCAAATGCCTGGATCGACGCCACCACCCGCTACAACCTGATCTGGCCTCAAGTCAACGCCGACGTCACCAGCACAATGACGATCGTGAGCGACGCCGACTACTACACGGTGACGATCGACCTGCTGGCCACCGAGAACGGCAACGCGATCGCACGCAAGAACTGGCACCGCAAGATCGCCCGCCTCCTGGCGTAACTATTTATTTAAGTGACATGCCATAGCGTGCGTAGTGCCCCCAGTAACTTGCAACTCGGGGTCAACGCTCGTACACGCCGCCAAAATACTCAATCGCTCGGCCTCGCCCGATTGCACAACTGGGCAACGCGGGTGAAACCTGCACCCTTTGGGAATGTTGGTCGGGTCTGGTGCCTCGCCCGTAAGTATCTGTTGCGCGAGTTGCGAGCTCTCGTGCACTACTGAAAGCAGCGCACGCGTGTAAGGGTGTTGCGGCGCAGCGAGCACCTCTTCAGTATCGCCAACTTCGATAATTCGCCCGAGGTACATCACTACAATGCGATCCGCAATATTCCACGGCAGACCGAGATCGTGCGTGATCACCAGCAGCGCCATGTTGTTTTCGCGCGCCAGCTTTTGTAGCAGCGCTAAAATTTCGCCGCGCACCGAAGCATCCAAACTCGACACGGGCTCGTCGGCGACCAACAACTGCGGCTTCATCACCATCGCCCCGGCAATCACCACGCGTTGGCGTTGCCCGCCCGAAAGTTCGTGCGGGTGTTTGCTCATGTATCGCTCGGCTGGGTGCAACCCGCATTGCTCAAGGGCGGTCTTCACAAGTTCGGCCTCGTTTTCGGTGCGCTTGTAGATACGCAACCCCTCAGCGACAATCTCGTACACCGTATGGCGCGGGTTGAGGCTGTCGCTCGGGTCTTGAAAAACCATCTGAATCTCGCTGCGCAATTTCTTGTCAATGTCTTGCTTTTTGGTGCGCGTCTGGCCGGCGAATGTAATCGTGCCGTCGCTAAATGACTGTAGTCCCAGGATTGCGCGTGCCAGCGTCGTCTTGCCGCAACCAGACTCACCCACGACCGCCACGACTTCGCCCGCCCGCACCTGCAATGACACGCCGTCGACGGCACGCGCATCGGCGCCGCCACGGCGCCGCGCGGGATATTTCACGGTCACTCCATCAATCGATAAAATCACGACAAAATCACAACAGCCTCCCGCTCACGTGAATGCAAGCAACTCGTCGTGACGCATCGTCGGCCAACGCCGCCAGCGCCACATCAGTTACGCGACACTCGTCGGTGGCAATTGCGCAACGCGGATGGAATGCGCAACCCGACGGCAACTCGGCGGGGTCTGGTGGGTCGCCCGCCAAACCAGTCGGGTTAAACCGCGAGGCCATGTCGCCGATGATCGGGAACGACTTCACGAGAGCCTTGGTGTAGGGATGACGCGAACCGCTCATCAGCTCTGCCGCGCCTCCCTCTTCGACAATTCGCCCCGCGTACATCATCATCACGCGATCGGTGTTGTGCGTCAGCACCGAGAGATCGTGCGTGATCAATAGCATCGACAGCCCGCGCTCTTGTTTGATCTCGTCCAGCAGATCCAAAATCTGCGCCTGCACCATCACGTCGAGCGCCGTCGTCGGCTCGTCGGCGATGATCAGCAGCGGGTCGCACGCCAGCGCCATCGCGATCATCACCCGTTGCTTTTGCCCGCCCGACAATTCGTGCGGGTAGTCGTTGCCGCGAATCGCCTTGAGTCCCACAGACTCGAGCAACACGCCAGCCTTCGTTTCAGACGCCGCGCCGTGCGCCTCGATCGCTTCATTTATCTGGCGATCAATTCGATGCACGGGGTTGAGCACGTGTTGCGCGCCCTGAAACACGATCGACGCGCCCGCCCACCGCACCGCGCGCAACTGCCCCGGATTCAGCGCCAACACGTCTTTGCCGTCGAGCGTTATCGAGCCTGTCACCTTGGCGCTACTTGGCAGCAACCGCAACAGCGCTGTCGCTATGGTCGACTTGCCGCAGCCAGACTCGCCCGCCACGCCGACCGTCTCGCCAGCCGCGATATCTAAATCGACACCACGCACGGCGGGTACGTCGCCATCTATCGACCGATACGTAATGTGAAGGTCGCGAATCTGTAATAGCGTGCCGCTCATCTGCCAGCCAACCTCGGGTCAAAGACCCGCTCGAGCGCGCGACCAAACAAAGTGAACGCCATCACCACGCCAATAATGCACAAACCAGGCGGCAGATAATACCACCACGCATTCAGCGTGATTGATCCGCTCGACTGCGCGCCCTCTAGCAACCTGCCCCACGACGGCGAGAGCCTGTCGCCGAAACCTAAAAACGACAGCGTCGACTCAGTCAGAATCGCGATCGGCACAACCAGCGTGGCGTTGGCGATAATGATCGGCATCGTGCCGGGCAAGATGTGATGCACCATGATGTACCTGCGCGAAGCGCCCAATGACCTCGCCCTGTCTACATAACCGCGTTCGCTTAAAGAAAGCACCTGCGCCCGCACCAACCGCGCCACGCCAGCCCACGAGGTAAGCCCGATCACGAACGCCATGATCAGCGGCGAGCGACCGAGCAACACCGCCAGCACGATCGCCAGCGGCAGGAATGGAATCACTAAAAAGAAATCGTCTATCGCCAGTAACAGGGTGCCGATGCGGCCCTTCATGTATCCGCTCGCCAAACCGATCGTCGAACCAATCACAATCGCCACGCAGGTTGCGAACAAACCAATGAACAACGAGACCCGCGCGCCCCACACCAACTGGGCCAACACACTGCGCCCGACCTCGTCGGTGCCCAGCAAAAACTTCAAACTAGGCCGCGCCAAGTTGGCGTTGTAACGCCCTGCCTCCACCAGCAGTTCGCTGCGATCGGCGATCAGCGGCGCCGCCAACGCAATACCGCCGAACAGGGCCAGCAAAACTAACCCCGTCATGCCAGCAGGATCGCGCCGCAACTGGCTTAAGCCATTGCGTAATCCCTTCATCCGCCGCGCACGCACAACCGACCGTGCGCCACTCACCTGGCTCTCCTAATTCGTGGATCAATAACCGCCGTCAGCAAGTCGGCGGCCAAGTTAAACAAGATCACTGATGCACTCGAAAATAAAAACAGCGCCTGCAGCATCGGCAGGTCGGTGTTGCTAATTGCGTTCGACGTCGCCAGCCCAAGCCCAGGGTACGAAAAGACCGTCTCGGTCGTGATCGCCCCGCCGACGACGAAGCCAAACCCAATCGCGATCGCCGATACCGACGGCAACAACGCGTTGGGCATCGCGTGGCGCCTCATTACGTCACGATCGCGCAAACCCTTGGCTCGAGCCGTAGTTAAATAGTCCTCGCTCAGCGTCTCGAGCATCGAGGTGCGCATGATCAACACGTACGAGCCCAAGTACCCGAGCGTCAGCGTGATCACGGGCAAGAACAGATGCCGCGAAGTGTCTAACACAGAGCCAAAGAATCCGTCCGAGCCGCCAATTTCATGCAACCCACCTGTCGGGAACCAGCCCGTCTTGCCCGCAAGAAAAGCCAGCAGCAACATTCCAAAAAAGAACTCTGGCGTCGAATACAGGACCATCGTCGACGCCGTCGAAACCTTGTCGAACCTGCCGCCGCGCTTCCACCCCGCGCGTGCGCCGATCGCGACACCTATAACAACCGTCAGCAGCGTCGATGTGCCGACCAACAGCAGCGTCGCGGGCAACCGATCGGTAATCTCGCGCACCACTGGCCGCGTCGAGTCGAACGATCGCCCTAGGTCGAGCTGCACAACCGACTTCACATACGCCACGAACTGCTCAACCTTCGAACCATTCAGACCCATCCGCTCAATCATCACGTCGCGTTGCGCGGGGCTCAGCTTGGTGCGGCCCTTGTATTTGGCCAGCGGGTCGCGATCAACGATGCGAAATAGAAAGAAGTTGAAGACGACGACAGCGAACAGAGTCTGTACAGCCGTGAGCAACTTCTTTAGTACGAAAGCAATACTCATGACTGGGTGAGATTATTCTCGGTCGTCGGCACTCTTCTTTTTGCGGGCGTTAAAACCGATGCCGACCAGAGCAACGACTACGACCGCGCCGATAACAATCAACAGAGTCGATGATGATCCACCGCTGTCGCCGCCGCCAGTCGCATCACCGTCAATCTTGGGCGTTATGTATTGGTAGACCTCAGACGACGAAGTGAAAAACACAGGGCCAGTGTTTTCTGGTTGTCTCGTCCAATTCTGCCAACGGTCTGAGCGAATCGCCTGCAGGTCGTCGTACTTGTACAGCACGGCATACGGCCCATCAAAGTAGAACACCTTCAACATCTGCTGAACTATGGCCGCGCGCTTCACGGGGTCGATTTCAACGTTCTGTTCGGCATACAGCGCGTCATATTCGTCGTTGCACCAGTTGCCGTCGTTGTACCCGCCAACATCTGGGTCTGTAGGCACCTGCGCGGTCGTGAAGTACGAGAGCATCGGGTCTGGGTCAATGAACGGCGTCCAGCCCCACGTGTACAAGTCGAACTCGCCCTTGCTTTGATACGCGGTCAGCGTCGACTCATCGTACGTTTGCACTTCTGTGACGATGCCAACATCTTTGAGCCAGCCGGTAATAAACGGCGTACTCGCCGTCGCTGTGCCAGTCGAGCGGTCGAAGTAGCGCAACTTCAACTCGACCCCGCCTTTGTCGCGTACGCCGTCGCCGTTGCTGTCTTTCCAACCTGCCTGATCTAGCAGCGCCATCGCCTTTTCAGGGTTATACGAGTACTTATCGGCATCTGCAATCTGTAAATCTAACGCAGGGTCTGCAGAAGCCACCATCGTCACGCCCGGTATGCCGTTACCGCCCAAGAGTTTGTCGACAAGCAGATCGCGATCGATCGCCCAGTTGATCGCCTGGCGCACCAACTTGTCTTTCAATGCCACGTGCCCGTCGCCAATACCCTTCTCGCAACTCGCGTTTATCGCCAACTCGCTGAACGAACCCTGATTGCCGCCGACCGCCTCAATGTTTGGTTCTTCTCCAGCAATTATTTTGCTGTAAATATTTGTCGGCACATCGTCGATCGCGTCGATATCACCGGCCTTCATCGCGTTGAACTGCGCCTCTGGCGTCTCGAACAATCTAAACACAACCTCTTCGAGAGCAGGCTTCTTGCCATACCAATTGTCGTTGCGAGCGAGGCGAGTGAACTCGCCTTCTTTGCGCTCAACGATCGTGAACGGCCCGCCAGAAACGTTGTCGTCGGCAAGATAGTTAGGCAAATCTTCTGCCGAGATCTTCTCGTAAACGTGCTTCGGCACAATATAAAAATCAAGGTTCGGCAGTTTCGGATCAGGCACCGCGCTCGTCACCACCACAGTTGTCGCGTCCGGCGCTGTCGCCGTCAGGTTGCCAATAGAACTCGTGTGGTTGATCCAATACTCAGCCACGCCGCGCTCAATTGTGTACACCACATCGGCCGACGTCATCGGTTCGCCGTCGCTCCACTTGACACCTTCGCGCAACTTGTATGTCCAGGTCAAGCCATCCTCGCTACCAGTCCACGACTCGGCCAAACCCGCCTGCGTCGCAAAATCTTTTGACGCCCTACTGGTCAGCGTCGGCAGCGTGATGTTCCAAATCTCGTAGTCGATGACCAGGTAACCAAGCGTCACGTTTAGTGAATCGATGTCTTGCGTTACGCCGACCGTAAACCGCACCGTCTCAGCCGCGCCCGCCGTCATCATCGGCAAACCCATCGTCAGTGCCAAAGCACCAACTGCCGCAACCGATAAATGCTTTGCCCAGTTCTTGCTCATCGGCAGACCCCCATGTCTTGTGTACGCGACAATAGCCCAATCATGGCGCCACTACCCCATTAACACCAACACAGCTGGTGCGCCATAACGGGTTCCACCGCTACAAGCCAGAACTTCACCTCTATCGCACCGCCAAATTGTAGAAATTTACTTGCTTGCCAGACGCGCCAATCAGCGTGACCTTTACTCTGCATTTGCCATTTTTGAGAAATTTTACGCTCGCACCACTTTTAAGTAGCGAACACACCGCACTCGATTTGGCGGTCACGGCCACGACCACCTGTCTGAAAGTAGTCGTGTCAATTGCCAACCGACGAGTTAAGCCCGAAGTAGTAAGCGAATTGCGAGCGCGAAAAATTGGCGCTCTTAGCGACCTCGTCTCGCCAACGGTGGTTCCCGCCGAATTAGAAGCTGCGGCCCGCCAGTAATAAGTTTGGCCGGGCGTTAGCCCAGTAATCGCCGAAGCAAATGTTGCATTTGCACTGCCGCCAACAGTGCCCGCATCTACAGTCCCCGACAAGACAGAGAAGTCGGGAACCGTCGCGTATTGGAAGAACGCTTGAGTATCGCTCAGTTGCGCGTTGAAGTCACCACTAACTGTTGCCGCATCAGACGAAATTGCACTGGCGACCCCCGAGGTTACGAGAGGTGTCGCCGCAAGTGTACGGAGCGACTTAATCTCGCCCGACGTTGTACCCACGAGATTGGTGGCGTTGGCACGAAAGTAATATGTGCTACCGGGGATGAGCGATGTAACGGAAGCACTCACCACAGTTGTCGAAGCACCACTGACACTTTGCGCTACCACAGTCCCGGTTTCACCATCAAGGCCGGGTTGCAGGCCATACGTAAACGATGTCGTTGCCGACATATAACTGCTACCTGCGCCGCCATTGAAAGTAGCACTCGAAACACTCACCACCGTGGGCTCGGCGGTGATCACAGTCGGAAGTGCCGACACATTGGCGAGTTCAAACACGCGCTTCACCAACGCGTGAAATGCCGAAGGAGTAAAGCCCGTCATTGAGGGTCGCAACGATGCAGGACACGGTCCCGACGCGGCCGAGTTAATGCCGATTAGCACGACCTCGTTATCGACCTGAGTAATCACAGGTCCGCCGCTGTCGCCCGAACAAATTCCAGTCGTATCGGTTTGCGTAGCAGTAAATGCCCCGGGCCACGACACCGAATTGAACAATTTTTGGTCGATGTAATTTGGTGAGGTTACAGAACTCCCACGGAAAGAGATCTTTCCATAACCCAAGAATCGCACCAGCCGACCCTCGTGACCGAATGCATCGACCTCGGCTGTAGTGGCGATACGGGAGATGGTGCCGCCGACAACTTCGGTCGGAAGCACCAGAAACGCAATGTCATCGGACTGCGAAGTAGTAGTGATCCGAATCCAGCCGTCCACGGTGACGATTGCGCTCTGCGAAACAAACTGCGAGCTCGTCAAAGTGTTGACCCCAGGCGCAAAAACATGAATCGCGCCGGTCGTCATTTGACCGCTGGAGTCAGTAACGCAGTGGGCTGCGGTGACCACGATCCGCGACGTCCACAGTGCCCCGCTGCACACGGTGCTTGCATCGACATTGAATAATCGCACTACGGCGGTGTTGCCAAGGGCCGACGAACCGCCGACAATTGCCGTGGCTGGAGCAGTCGGTACAACGGCGCTCAAGACAGCGATCACCAATGCGCCGATAGAGCGTCCTTTTGGTTTCATAGCGCCGTTTACCCAACTTGAGAATATCCAATTCTCAGCGAAATTCCTGTCGCCTCTCTTCAGCGAGATCATATGCAAGTTGTACAGCGCCGAATAGTTGCCTTTAGAAGGCAACATAGATACAGTGAGAGGCATGAGTTCGAAGACGATCGGTTTTGCCGTTGCGGATGAAGACCAGCCTCGCCTACAGCGACTCACAGAGAAGTTCGGGCACGGTAACCGCTCGGCGTTCCTGCGTGAGGCGATGCGGCAAATGGAAGTCGTTGACCGCGCCCAGCGTCTCGCTGCTCTTCAGGCCTACGGGGTTGAGCGTTCGACCGAGTCTGGCTTGAGCCACGACGATGCTGTCAAGGTGGTTCGTCGGGTCTTGAAACGCCGGTGAGCGCACCGGTCACCGTTGACGTCAATATCCTCGTCGCGGCAGTTTCCGGAGGTAACGACACCTTTCACTCTTGGCCATCTCCGCCACCAGTTAGAGGAAACTTTGCCGCCAACGTTGTCGGCATCCTCAACGATGCCCGAGAATTCAGTCTCTTTCTAACCGAACACATCCTTGCCAACGTCGTGCGTGTCCTTGTTGAACCGGCCCCTGGCGGATACGGCTGGGGCGTTAAAGATGCCGAGGAGTACCTTGAACTGCTGGTGCAAATTGCGGAGGCGTCTGGGGGCGCAGTTCTTGTGCCTGGCGAAACAGTGTCCGACTGCCCCGATTACGAAGACAATCGGATCCTGGAATGCGCAGCAGCCAGTGGATCGACACTCATCGTCAGCGATGATAACGACCTGACGACGATGACACCCTGGCGTGGTATCTCAATCATCACGTCAGCTGAATTTGTCAAGCGCACCGATGTCATGCGCCGGGCCCGTCGCCGCTGAGAGAACTCAGCGTGGGTCATCAGCAGACCCCTATCGCTCGTGTGTGCGACAATAGACCGACCATGTCACCCTCAGCGCCCCAACGCCCGCACACCTGGTACGCCGTCACCGGCGATCGCCAAGACCCGTGGGCATACCTCAAAGACCCCGAGCACCCCGACACCATCCCGTACCTAACGGCCGAGAACGCCAACACCGAGGCCTGGTTCGCCGCGCACAGCGACCTCACAGAAGAAATCTTTCAAGAAATCAAGTCGCGCACCAACGAAGACGAGACCAGCCCGCCCGTGCGTTACGGGCAATGGTGGTACGCCAGCAAAACAGTCGCCGGCTCTGGCTACGCCATCCACACCCGCGGCCCGTCACGAGAACTCGCCTACCAAACCGTGATGCTCGACGAAAACATCGAATCGGCCGGCCACGACTATTTCGATCTCGGCACGATGGTACTCGCCCACGACCACAACTCGTTCGCCTGGCTGCGCGACACCGACGGCAGCGAGCAATACACGCTGCTCGTGCGCGACCTAACTACCAACGACACCAACACCCCCGACAAAATCCTCCTGCAAGACACCAGCAACTCTGGCATCGCCTGGTCGCGCGACGGCAAATATTTGTTCTACGTCACCCACGACCACGCGATGCGCCCAAACAAACTCTGGCGCCACAAAATCGGCACCGAGCAATCTGCCGACGTGCAACTCTTCGAAGAGCCCGACGAGCGCTTCAACGTCGAGATCGCCACCACCCGCTCAAAGAACTTCATCGTCATCTCAACGACTAGCCGCATCACCGGCGAGTCGTGGCTGCTCGACCCGCTGCAACCCGAAGCCGCGCCACAACTCGTGCGCGCGCGGGAACACGAGATCGAATACCACATCGACGACTGGGGCGATCGCTTCGTCATCCTCACCAACCTGCAAGCCACCGATTTTCGCGTCATGACCGCGCCAACCAAGGAGCCCGCCAACTGGTCAGAGTTCATTGGCCACACCCCCGGCCAACGCATCGACTTCATCGACCCATTCAGCAATCACCTCATCGTGCACGAGTGGGTCAACGCCCAACAACAACTGCGCGCCGTCACCAAAGACAACGCCTCAACACCACTGTTCACCGGCACCGAACCCCACGGCCTCGAGCCCGAGTCGTGCCCCGAGTACACCTCTGCCACATTTCGTTACACGCACGAATCACTCACCTCGCCGCGCACCGTCTTCGACCACGACATCGCCACCAACACCCGCGTCGCCATCAAGACCCAAGAAGTGCCCAACTGCGATCTCTCGCAATACGTCTCGCACCGCGAGTGGGCCACTGGCCACGACGGCACCCTCATCCCCCTCGACATCGTCAAGCACCGCAACACAACTAACAAAACCGCACCCGGCCTGATGTACGCCTACGGCTCGTACGAAGCCTCTATGCCACCGTGGTTTTCTGTCGCCCGCCTCTCACTTCTCGATCGCGGTTTCGTGTGGGCGCTCGCCCACCCCCGCGGCGGCGGCGAACTCGGCCGCCAGTGGTATCTCAACGGCAAACTCATGAACAAGCGCAACACCTTTCACGACGTGAACTCGTGCGCACGTCACCTCTACGCCAATCACATCGGCACTAGTCGCCTCGCCGTGCGCGGCGGTTCTGCCGGCGGCCTGATGGTCGCCGCGTGCATCACTTCAGAACCAAACCTCTACGGCGCCGCCATCGCCGAGGTGCCGTTCGTCGACGTCGTCAACTCAATGAGCGATCCTTCCCTCCCCCTCACCATTAACGAGTGGG
>Ga0209491_10004248_pt1 | contig 22291 bp, 30 predicted proteins | sample BON02_FD_187213 | JGI IMG/M metagenome (GOLD analysis project Ga0209491, IMG submission 187213) | Freshwater microbial communities from Lake Bonney liftoff mats and glacier meltwater in Antarctica - BON-02 (SPAdes) (version 2) | ecosystem: Environmental > Aquatic > Freshwater > Ice > Glacier... | reverse complement strand
TGGTTTGGATGGCGTAATGCGACGACCCCCAGTGCCTGGCAGCCGACAGCAGGGCCAGGTAATAGTGAGGGGCGATGGCACGCAGGCAGTCGTCCAGCCACCACTCCACCGGTGGCGCGCCAAAGTGTATGTGCTCAGGCGGGACGATCAGCCATTGCGCAGGCGCTTTGGTCGCCAAGACAATTTGTCCGGCTTTGGATAAACGCTGCAAAGCCATCTTCAACGCCGCACTGCCGGACTCACGCCCGGTGAGTTGTGCAAACTCTGCGGGTGTAAACAAGTAGCGCGCCTGCGACTGAATACGCCGCAGTGCCGACATGCCGTCCTGCGCCACGGATGGCGGCAGGGTACTGTTGGCGGGCTGGGTTTGCTGCATGAATGCGGTTAAAAGGTAACGATATTCGTATCTTTATACACGTTTTTATGCGACTAAAACCGCACCGGGCCGGATTTGAGTTCAGCTCAGCTCAGCCTCATTGCGCACCACACGAGACGGCGCGGCGTAGGGCTGCGATGTGGGCTCCAGCTTGGCCAAATCGAGCCAGCGCGGTTCGCGGTCTTTCACCATGGCCGCCACGATGTGCACCGGTGTTCCTGCAAACTGACGGCCGAACGTGCCGAGACCGACCCCAAGGTATTCACTGCTATCCACATGCACTTCGATGTGTGTGGCAAGGGCATTGCGCCAGCAGCGATGGAGCGCGCGATCGCGATGCGCCACGACAAGTACTGCTCTGCCAGCATCATGCTGGGCAAGACGGCAGCCATCACCACGAGTTTCGATCTGACCGAGGCCTGAAGCGCCGTCGACGGCACCGGGCCATGGCCGTTGCGGCCGCCTGAATCCGGCTGCGGCGGCGTGTCAGATCCGGTATGCCACGGTCGTCATGAGCTTGGCGGCACCGCGCATCAAGGCACGCACCGGCGCGGGCATAGCCACTGCGCCGGCCGCCTGCGCGTCGCGTGCATGGCGTGCCTCATCGTCCTTCATCTGCGCCACGATAGCCCGTGACGCGTGATCACCCGCCGGCAGGCGCTGCATGTGGCTTTGCAGATGCGCTTCGACCTGTTTCTCGGTCTCGACGACAAATCCCAGACTGAGCTTGTCGCCCAGTCGGCCGGCCAGCAGACCGAGACCGAAGGCGCCGGCGTACCACAGCGGGTTGAGCAGGGATGGCCGACTGCCGAGTTCGTCAAGGCGCTGGCGCGTCCAGGCCAGATGGTCGGTTTCCTCCTCGCTGGCGTGGCGGAAATGGGCGCGCAGCGTGGCATTGCGGGTAGCCAGCGCCTGTGCCGTGTACAGAGCCTGGGCGCAGACCTCGCCGACGTGGTTGACGCGCATCAGGGCGCCGGCCTGGTTCTTCTCGTTGCTGTCCAGTACCGTGGGGTCGTTGGCGAGGGTTGGGCAAGCGCGGGTGGCGCGCGGCGTCGCAAAAATCGTGCGCAGGGCGGCGTCGGTTGTTGCGAGAAGGGCGTCGATCATGGTGTGGCGCTCACTCGGGTATTTCCGCCCTGCGGGCTTCGGTGCCATTCGCCTTGGGAGCGGCCCGGCGGCTCATGCGTGCAGCCTCGCGGGCAGCCTCCACCAAAAAGCCACTGCGGCTCAGCCCGTGTTTCTTGGCGTATTCGTCTATGCGAGCCAATACCAGGCGCGGTACCGTGATGTTGATTTTTTCGGCTGGCCCAAGATACTTCTCTACTGGCACATCGACCACGGCCCAGACGCCACCGCCGAAATCGGGGTTCGCCTGGTGCACCGTGAGCGAAGCGCCAACGGGCACTGCCACGCCGTCTTCGATCAAGGCTTCAACGTGCACGTCAATCGCTTCGCGTGCACTGGCCAGCGCATCGTCCAGTGAATCGCCTCCCGAGAAGCAACCGGGCAAGTCGGGAACCGTCACGCCAAAGCGTTGCCCGTCATCCGTATGCAGCAGCACAATAAATTTCATATCAGCAATCTCCGTTGATAGGGCTTTGCCCTTTACTTTCGCCACCCTGCCTGCTTTTCTATGCTGTGAATGGTGCCCTTGGGTATGTCTCCATCAGGATGCTTCACCGTCACGAGGCCCGACTTCGTGGGGTGCTTGAACTGATGGTGCGAGCCTTTTACACGAGACAAATACCACCCTGCGGCTACAAGCTTCTTGATCACCCGTTTGCACCCACAACGGACGCCTCATACCGCTTCCTGATTAGCCACCAAGTTCAGCTGCGGTCACAAACTTCAGACTGCAGGGTGCGTGCGCAGCCACTCGCGTAAGGCATCGTCCATCTTGGTTTGCCAGCCTGCTCCCATGCCGCGAAATGCGGCCAGTACGTCCGGGCTGTACCGCACCGTCACTGCCTGTTTTGTATCCGTTTTGATGCTGCCTGCGGGTCGTCCACGCGCGGCCCGGCGCATGGCTTGCTGACCTACTTCGCGGCTCACCTCCCTACCGCGCACTGACCAGACCGCATGGCTCAAATCGGCCTCGCTCAAGTCAGGCACATCGTCTGGGTCAACCCAGGGCGCTGAAGCGTTCTTGCTCTCGTTCATTGGCTTTCCTCATGCTGATAACACGGCGTACCGCGCCGCGCGGTGTCCAAACCAACACCACCATGCGGCCATCGAGAAATCCCACAGTGCTCAACCGGGGCTCGCCGTACTCCTGGCGCTCGTCAGGGATGGTGATGCAATCGGACAAAAACACTTCCCCGGAACGGACGAAGTCCAAGCCACTTTCGGCCAAGGTTCTTTCGCGCTTCTCAGTGTCAAACTCAATTTGCACTAATTAAATGTAACTCTATTTAATTAAAATATCAATCAAAGGGGCCCGTGGAGCATGGCGAGGAGGTCACCATTAAGAGTCGTAACCCACGCCGCGCCTGCTACCATCCGTTCAACTTCGTACACGGCACCAGCAGCCCCGCACCATGACCAGCCGCCAGGCCCAATTTCAAGAAGACACCTACTTCCGCGTGATGAAGCTGGTGCAAGCGCAGCCCAACATCAGCCAGCGTCAACTGGCCCAAACTCTGGGCCTCAGCCTGGGCGGCGTCAACTACTGCCTGCAGGCGCTGATGCAAAAAGGCTGGGTCAAGGCGTACAACTTCAGCGCCAACCCCAACCCCAACAAGCTCAGCTACGCCTACCTGCTCACGCCCGCTGGCATCACCGAGAAAACCGCCCTCAGCACCCGCTTCCTCAAACGCAAGCTGCGCGAATACACCGAGTTGCGCGCAGAGATCAAAGCGCTGCAACAAGAGGCCAACCGGGGAGGCCCTCACCCTCTCCCAGAGGGAGAGGGGAAAAGGAGCCCCTCTTTGACATCGCCAAACGCACAGGAGTACCGCTGTGACCCTACGCTACCTGAGATTCATGTGATCAACCTTATCGCCCTGATTGCTGCAGGCGAGGACTCGCGCCATCAGTTCAAGCGTGACCTTGCGCATGTCGACGCAATGGCAGCGGAGCTAGTGGCCTTTGCCAATTCGGCGGGCGGCAACCTCTTGATCGGTGTGGCCGATAACGGCGACATTACGGGCCTGACGGCAAGCGACATCAGCCGGCTCAACCAACTGCTCTCAAACGCAGCCTCTCAGCACGTCAAACCCCCGATCAACCCTCTATCGACCAATGTCCACACGGATCAGGGCATCGTCATGGTGGTCGAAGTAGCCCAAGGGTTGAACAAGCCCTATATGGACGGCCAAGGCCGCATCTGGGTCAAAAGCGGCGCCGACAAACGCCAAGTGACCGCACGGGAAGAAATGCAACGCATGTTCCAGGCGTCCGGGCTGATCCACGCCGACGAGCTTCCCGCTGGACATTCCCGAATTGACGATCTGGATCAGGCAGAGTTTTCCCGCTACTTCGAGCGCCGCTATGGCAAGCCTGTGTCATCCATTGGCATCCCAATCGACCAACTTCTGCAAAACCTCAATCTTGCACGGCAGGGCACACCCAATCTGTCAGGCATGTTGCTGTTCGGTAAGGCCCCCAGCAACCAGTTGCCTGCCTTTGTGGTCAAAGCCGTAGCTTTCCCCGGCACCGTATTGCACGACACGCAATACCTCGACAGCGAAGACATCGACAGCACCTTGCCCCAGCAGTACCAGCGCTGCATCGCCTTTGTCAAACGAAACCTGCATCACGTTCAGGGCAAACAAAGCTTTAACAGCCCAGGGCAGCTCGAAATACCGGCCGAAGTATTTGAAGAAGTCCTGGTCAACGCGCTGGTGCACAGGGATTACTTCATCAGCGCCCCCATACGTCTGCTGATTTTTGCTGATCGGGTCGAAATCATCAGCCCCGGCCACCTGCCCAACCACCTCGATACCGAACAGATACGCTACGGACTTTCGAATCTACGTAACCCGGCGCTAGCCTCCCACGCATTCCACATGCTTCCCTATCGCGGTCTGGGTAGCGGCATTCCGCGTGCGGTTGCCGCCTGGCCAAAGCTGGACTTCATTGATGATCGTCAAGGCAATCAGTTCAAAGTCGTTATCAAACGGAGTGTTCAACAACCTGGCGGAACGTTTACCCCGCAAGTCACCCCGCAAGTGACCCCTCAAGTCGCCAAACTGTTGCAGGCCATCACGGGTGAGATGACACGGCAGGCATTGATGGACACCATGGGACTTAAAGATAGAAAACACTTCGCCGATCTCTACCTGAAGCCGACTTTGTCTGACGGCTTAATAGAACCGACCATCCCCGATAAACCCAACAGCCGTTTGCAGAAATACCGGCTAACCGCAACCGGCGCAGCATGGCTACGCTCTTTGTAGCATGGCTACGCTCTCTGTAATGACAACTGTCCGTCATTCCGGTCCGCGGCACCGTCATTGCGAGCACAGCGCGGCAATCCATGCCCCTTGAATCTTGAATCTTGAATCTTGAATCTTGAACCTTGCCATGAATCGTGAAGCCGAAATCAAGACCTTGATCGCCGATGTGATGCGCCGCAACGCGGATCTCTTGCTCGGTCATCGGGTATTTGTGTTCGGGTCTCGCGCGACCGGAGACGCAAGGCCGCATTCCGATTTCGATATTGGCGTGATGGGCGATGAGCCGCTGCCGCTGAATGATTTCTATGTCATTGAGGATCAATTGGACGATTTGCCTACGCTCTACAAAATTGACTGGGTCGATTTCAACCGAGCCTCTCCACGTTTCAGAGAGCGGGCCACGCAGCAGGTGGAGGTGATTCATGGCTGATGCACAGTGGATTGTTGATCTGTCCGAGGCCTGAAGCGCCGTCGGCGGCACCGGGCCATGGCCGTTGCGGCCGCCTGAATCCGGCTGCGGCGGCGTGTCAGATCCGGTATGCCACGGTCGTCATGAGCTTGGCGGCACCGCGCATCAAGGCACGCACCGGCGCGGGCATAGCCACTGCGCCGGCCGCCTGCGCGTCGCGTGCATGGCGTGCCTCATCGTCCTTCATCTGCGCCACGATAGCCCGTGACGCGTGATCACCCGCCGGCAGGCGCTGCATGTGGCTTTGCAGATGCGCTTCGACCTGTTTCTCGGTCTCGACGACAAATCCCAGACTGAGCTTGTCGCCCAGTCGGCCGGCCAGCAGACCGAGACCGAAGGCGCCGGCGTACCACAGCGGGTTGAGCAGGGATGGCCGACTGCCGAGTTCGTCAAGGCGCTGGCGCGTCCAGGCCAGATGGTCGGTTTCCTCCTCGCTGGCGTGGCGGAAATGGGCGCGCAGCGTGGCATTGCGGGTAGCCAGCGCCTGTGCCGTGTACAGAGCCTGGGCGCAGACCTCGCCGACGTGGTTGACGCGCATCAGGGCGCCGGCCTGGTTCTTCTCGTTGCTGTCCAGTACCGTGGGGTCGTTGGCGAGGGTTGGGCAAGCGCGGGTGGCGCGCGGCGTCGCAAAAATCGTGCGCAGGGCGGCGTCGGTTGTTGCGAGAAGGGCGTCGATCATGGTGTGGCGCTCACTCGGGTATTTCCGCCCTGCGGGCTTCGGTGCCATTCGCCTTGGGAGCGGCCCGGCGGCTCATGCGTGCAGCCTCGCGGGCAGCCTCCACCAAAAAGCCACTGCGGCTCAGCCCGTGTTTCTTGGCGTATTCGTCTATGCGAGCCAATACCAGGCGCGGTACCGTGATGTTGATTTTTTCGGCTGGCCCAAGATACTTCTCTACTGGCACATCGACCACGGCCCAGACGCCACCGCCGAAATCGGGGTTCGCCTGGTGCACCGTGAGCGAAGCGCCAACGGGCACTGCCACGCCGTCTTCGATCAAGGCTTCAACGTGCACGTCAATCGCTTCGCGTGCACTGGCCAGCGCATCGTCCAGTGAATCGCCTCCCGAGAAGCAACCGGGCAAGTCGGGAACCGTCACGCCAAAGCGTTGCCCGTCATCCGTATGCAGCAGCACAATAAATTTCATATCAGCAATCTCCGTTGATAGGGCTTTGCCCTTTACTTTCGCCACCCTGCCTGCTTTTCTATGCTGTGAATGGTGCCCTTGGGTATGTCTCCATCAGGATGCTTCACCGTCACGAGGCCCGACTTCGTGGGGTGCTTGAACTGATGGTGCGAGCCTTTTACACGAGACAAATACCACCCTGCGGCTACAAGCTTCTTGATCACCCGTTTGCACCCACAACGGACGCCTCATACCGCTTCCTGATTAGCCACCAAGTTCAGCTGCGGTCACAAACTTCAGACTGCAGGGTGCGTGCGCAGCCACTCGCGTAAGGCATCGTCCATCTTGGTTTGCCAGCCTGCTCCCATGCCGCGAAATGCGGCCAGTACGTCCGGGCTGTACCGCACCGTCACTGCCTGTTTTGTATCCGTTTTGATGCTGCCTGCGGGTCGTCCACGCGCGGCCCGGCGCATGGCTTGCTGACCTACTTCGCGGCTCACCTCCCTACCGCGCACTGACCAGACCGCATGGCTCAAATCGGCCTCGCTCAAGTCAGGCACATCGTCTGGGTCAACCCAGGGCGCTGAAGCGTTCTTGCTCTCGTTCATTGGCTTTCCTCATGCTGATAACACGGCGTACCGCGCCGCGCGGTGTCCAAACCAACACCACCATGCGGCCATCGAGAAATCCCACAGTGCTCAACCGGGGCTCGCCGTACTCCTGGCGCTCGTCAGGGATGGTGATGCAATCGGACAAAAACACTTCCCCGGAACGGACGAAGTCCAAGCCACTTTCGGCCAAGGTTCTTTCGCGCTTCTCAGTGTCAAACTCAATTTGCACTAATTAAATGTAACTCTATTTAATTAAAATATCAATCAAAGGGGCCCGTGGAGCATGGCGAGGAGGTCACCATTAAGAGTCGTAACCCACGCCGCGCCTGCTACCATCCGTTCAACTTCGTACACGGCACCAGCAGCCCCGCACCATGACCAGCCGCCAGGCCCAATTTCAAGAAGACACCTACTTCCGCGTGATGAAGCTGGTGCAAGCGCAGCCCAACATCAGCCAGCGTCAACTGGCCCAAACTCTGGGCCTCAGCCTGGGCGGCGTCAACTACTGCCTGCAGGCGCTGATGCAAAAAGGCTGGGTCAAGGCGTACAACTTCAGCGCCAACCCCAACCCCAACAAGCTCAGCTACGCCTACCTGCTCACGCCCGCTGGCATCACCGAGAAAACCGCCCTCAGCACCCGCTTCCTCAAACGCAAGCTGCGCGAATACACCGAGTTGCGCGCAGAGATCAAAGCGCTGCAACAAGAGGCCAACCGGGGAGGCCCTCACCCTCTCCCAGAGGGAGAGGGGAAAAGGAGCCCCTCTTTGACATCGCCAAACGCACAGGAGTACCGCTGTGACCCTACGCTACCTGAGATTCATGTGATCAACCTTATCGCCCTGATTGCTGCAGGCGAGGACTCGCGCCATCAGTTCAAGCGTGACCTTGCGCATGTCGACGCAATGGCAGCGGAGCTAGTGGCCTTTGCCAATTCGGCGGGCGGCAACCTCTTGATCGGTGTGGCCGATAACGGCGACATTACGGGCCTGACGGCAAGCGACATCAGCCGGCTCAACCAACTGCTCTCAAACGCAGCCTCTCAGCACGTCAAACCCCCGATCAACCCTCTATCGACCAATGTCCACACGGATCAGGGCATCGTCATGGTGGTCGAAGTAGCCCAAGGGTTGAACAAGCCCTATATGGACGGCCAAGGCCGCATCTGGGTCAAAAGCGGCGCCGACAAACGCCAAGTGACCGCACGGGAAGAAATGCAACGCATGTTCCAGGCGTCCGGGCTGATCCACGCCGACGAGCTTCCCGCTGGACATTCCCGAATTGACGATCTGGATCAGGCAGAGTTTTCCCGCTACTTCGAGCGCCGCTATGGCAAGCCTGTGTCATCCATTGGCATCCCAATCGACCAACTTCTGCAAAACCTCAATCTTGCACGGCAGGGCACACCCAATCTGTCAGGCATGTTGCTGTTCGGTAAGGCCCCCAGCAACCAGTTGCCTGCCTTTGTGGTCAAAGCCGTAGCTTTCCCCGGCACCGTATTGCACGACACGCAATACCTCGACAGCGAAGACATCGACAGCACCTTGCCCCAGCAGTACCAGCGCTGCATCGCCTTTGTCAAACGAAACCTGCATCACGTTCAGGGCAAACAAAGCTTTAACAGCCCAGGGCAGCTCGAAATACCGGCCGAAGTATTTGAAGAAGTCCTGGTCAACGCGCTGGTGCACAGGGATTACTTCATCAGCGCCCCCATACGTCTGCTGATTTTTGCTGATCGGGTCGAAATCATCAGCCCCGGCCACCTGCCCAACCACCTCGATACCGAACAGATACGCTACGGACTTTCGAATCTACGTAACCCGGCGCTAGCCTCCCACGCATTCCACATGCTTCCCTATCGCGGTCTGGGTAGCGGCATTCCGCGTGCGGTTGCCGCCTGGCCAAAGCTGGACTTCATTGATGATCGTCAAGGCAATCAGTTCAAAGTCGTTATCAAACGGAGTGTTCAACAACCTGGCGGAACGTTTACCCCGCAAGTCACCCCGCAAGTGACCCCTCAAGTCGCCAAACTGTTGCAGGCCATCACGGGTGAGATGACACGGCAGGCATTGATGGACACCATGGGACTTAAAGATAGAAAACACTTCGCCGATCTCTACCTGAAGCCGACTTTGTCTGACGGCTTAATAGAACCGACCATCCCCGATAAACCCAACAGCCGTTTGCAGAAATACCGGCTAACCGCAACCGGCGCAGCATGGCTACGCTCTTTGTAGCATGGCTACGCTCTCTGTAATGACAACTGTCCGTCATTCCGGTCCGCGGCACCGTCATTGCGAGCACAGCGCGGCAATCCATGCCCCTTGAATCTTGAATCTTGAATCTTGAATCTTGAACCTTGCCATGAATCGTGAAGCCGAAATCAAGACCTTGATCGCCGATGTGATGCGCCGCAACGCGGATCTCTTGCTCGGTCATCGGGTATTTGTGTTCGGGTCTCGCGCGACCGGAGACGCAAGGCCGCATTCCGATTTCGATATTGGCGTGATGGGCGATGAGCCGCTGCCGCTGAAGGATTTCTATACCATCGAGGATCATTTGGATGATTTGCCTACGCTCTACAAAATTGACTGGGTCGATTTCAACCGCGCCTCTCCACGTTTCAGAGAGCGGGCCACGCAGCAGATGGAGGTGATTCATGGCTGATGCACAGTGGATAGTTGATGACTTCGCAGCAGCACTGGCGCAACTAAAAAGCGCACTGGACGAACCTGCGGATCGCGACCTAATCAAGGCAGGCAGCATTCAATATTTCGAGTTCTGCTTTGAGCTTGGCTGGAAGGCTTGCAAGGTGATGTCGAGCGAACAGGGTTTGCCAGATTGCCTATCGCCCAAAGCCTGTTTGCGTCAGGCATTCACCCACGGCTGGGTGGGCGACGAATTGATATGGCTTGAAATGCTCGATGCGCGCAATCGCATGGCGCACACCTATGATGCCCGCAAGGCATTGGAGATATACGAATCCTTGCCACGATTTTGTGCTGCCTTGCAAAAACTTTTGGCTGCCTTGCAAATCTTGAACCTTGAACCTTGAACCTTGAACCTTGAACCTTGAATCTGTCTTTGAACCTTGAACCCATGAAAATCCTCGTCACCGGCTCAGCCGGCTTCATCGGCTCTGCCCTCACCCTGCGTTTGCTCGAACGTGGCGATACCGTCATCGGTATCGACAACCACAACGATTATTACGACCCCGCCCTCAAAGAAGCCCGCTTGGCGCGACATGCCAATCACCCCAACTACACCCATCTGCGCATTGACCTGGCAGACCGCAGCGCGATCGAAGCCGCCTTTGCCACCCACAAGCCCCAGCGCGTCGTCAACCTCGCTGCCCAAGCCGGCGTGCGCTACTCCATAGAAAACCCACTGGCCTACATCGACAGCAATATCGTCGGCTTTGCGCACATCTTGGAAGGCTGCCGCCACCACGGCGTGGAGCATTTGGTCTATGCCAGCAGCTCCAGCGTTTATGGCGCCAACACTGCTATGCCGTTTTCGGTACACCAGAATGTGGACCACCCCTTGAGCCTGTACGCCGCCAGCAAAAAAGCCAACGAGCTCATGGCGCACACCTACAGCCACCTCTATGGCTTGCCCACCACCGGTCTGCGCTTCTTCACCGTCTACGGCCCCTGGGGTCGGCCCGACATGGCGCTGTTCAAGTTCACTAAAGCCATTCTTGCGGGTGGAGGTGCTGGAGAAATACGCGTACTCAGGGCTGAACAGCTCGTCAACCTGTGCGTAGTCCTCGGTCTGTACCAGCCAGCATTGGCTGCAGACCTTGACCTTCAGCGGGTAGTACTTTTCCGGGCGGCTTAGGTCCGCTGCAGTCAGGTAACCTGGAACCTTCGAACGACTGGACGGATGCGCTTGATGGTGTATCCGCTGTCATTCACTGTGCCGCACGGGTGCATGTGATGTCTGATACCGCCGCAGATCCGCTGGATGAGTTTCGCCGCGTCAACGTGCAAGGCACCTTGAATCTGGCTCGGCAGGCGGCTGCAGCAGGGGTGAAGCGCTTTGCGTTTGTCAGCTCTATCAAAGTCAATGGTGAGTCAACGCAGTTGGGGGCACCGTTTAAGGCCGACGATGTGCCTGCTCCAAACGATGCCTATGGCTTGTCCAAGATGGAGGCCGAGCACGGCTTGCGTGAGATCGCCCTGCAAACGGGCATCGATGTAGTCATCATCCGCCCGCCCTTGGTGTATGGCCCCGGTGTCAAAGCCAACTTTGCCGCCATGATGCGCTGGCTGCAGCGCGGCGCGCCCTTGCCGCTGGGCGCCATTCATAACCAGCGCAGTCTGGTGGCGCTTGACAATCTGGTCGATCTGATCGTGACCTGCCTCAGCCATCCTGCGGCGGCCAATCAGACCTTTTTGGTCGCCGATGGCGAAGATGTTTCAACCACCGGGCTGTTGCGCCGCATGGGCCAGGCCCTGGGACGCCCGGCGCGTTTGGTGCCGGTCCCGGCCAGTTGGCTGAAACTGGCGGCTGCCATGGTGGGCAAGCCCGATGTGGCGCAGCGCTTGTGCGGGTCTTTGCAGGTGGATATTGAAAAAACCCGGCGCTTGTTGGGCTGGACGCCGCCGATTTCGCTGGATGAAGGCTTAAAAAAAGCTGCAGAAGGGCTACGAGTTTGAAGCGAATATTTGATCTTTTGTTGGCCTTGGCGGCCGCTGTAGTTTTGGTTGTGCCGGTGTTGCTGGTGGCGCTGGCGGTGCGACTGACTTCTGCGGGGCCGGCCCTGTACTGGTCCGACCGCGTGGGGCGGCACAACAAGCTGTTCAAGATGCCCAAGTTCCGCAGCATGCGCGTGGGCACCCCTGCAGTGGCCACGCATTTGCTGGCCGACCCGAAGGCGCACCTCACGCCGATTGGCAATTTTCTGCGCAAGAGCAGCCTGGACGAGCTGCCGCAACTGTGGAGCATTCTGGCCGGTAACATGAGTTTTGTGGGGCCACGCCCTGCGCTGTTTAACCAGCACGACCTGATTGCGCTGCGCACCGAGTCAGGCGTGCATGAATTGGTGCCCGGGCTGACCGGCTGGGCGCAAATAAACGGGCGTGATGAGCTGCCGATCCTTGAGAAGGTGAAGCTGGATGTGGCGTACCTGCAGCGCCAGTCGCTGGCTTTTGATAGCCGCATTTTGTGGCTGGCTTTTGTTAAGGTGTTAAGGCGGGATGGGGTGTCGCATTGAACATCTACCTCCATAAGATTCTGCCGGTTTTGGCGTTGCCCACCGGGTTGATATTGCTGTTGTTGCTCGCTGGCTTGCTGCTGCGACGCAGAGGGTTGATCTGGACTGCGCTGGTTTTGTTTTGGGTCTGCAGCACGCCGCTGCTGAGTGACTTTTTAGCACGGGCGCTTGAAAACGGAGCCGAGCGTGTAGAGGCCACCAGCATGCCCACTGCGGATGCCATTGTGGTGCTGAGCGAAGGCCGTGTGGCGGCGCCCGGGGTAGCGGCGATGAGTGAATGGACCGATGGCGATCGCTTCTGGGGTGGCATCGCGTTGTATCAGGCGGGTAAGGCGCCGATGCTTGTTTTCACGGGCGGCTGGTCACCTGGGCAGCCGAACGCAAAGCCTGAGGGCGAGGTGTTGATCAGTTATGCCAAGACCTTGGGTGTGCCACCCAAAGCGTTGCGAACAACCGGGTTGGTGGTGAATACGGCTGAAGAGGCGCAGGCAGTGACGACGCTACTGGGTCGCCAAGTCATAGATGGCCATGAGTTAGCACAGAGCACCAAAGTGCTGCTGGTCACCTCGGCCTACCACATGCCCCGCGCACAACGCTTGTTCGAACGCGCTGGACTGACAGTGATTGCCTATCCTGTTGATTTTCAGGTACAGGCTTCACGGAATTTGAGCGTGATGGATTTTGTGCCGAGGGCGGGAGCATTCAAAGCCACCGAAATGGCTTGGCGAGAAACCATCGGGCGGGTGTATTACGGATTCAAAGGCTTTTTGTAGGAGCGGCGGCCGCCGCGATGGTTTTTGCAGGGTCATTCGCGGCTTCCGCCGCTCCTACAGGGGGAATCGCAGCCGTGGCGGTTTTTGTAGGAGCGGCGGCCGCCGCGATGGTTCGCTGGACGAGGGGTTGCGGTTGGGGGGTTGTGAACCCTGGCTGGATGCCTATGGCGTATCCAAGCTGGAGGCCGAGCAGGGGCTGCGCGAGATTGTCTTGCAAACCGGCATGGAAGGCGTTGCCGCTCAATCGGGGTTTCATACAACGCATCGGGCGCGGCGAACACGCCGTGGCAGCGAATTAAGTAAACTGCGAAAATCTTTACTCAGGAGATGCAACCATGCAAATCATCGTGGACGTGCCTAACCATTATCTGGATGCCTTGCACAGCACCCAAGACGCCTTCGCTCAGGAGGCCAAGCTGGCCATGGCGGTCAAGCTGTTTGAGATAAAGCGCCTCTCATCGGGCATGGCCGCCAGTCTGGCAGGGCTGGATCGCGTGAGCTTTCTGGCCCAACTCCAGCGCTTTAATGTCCCGGTGATCGATCTGGACGCCGATGAATTGGAAGCGGACATCACCAATGCCTGAGCGCAACCAAACCCTGGTCACCAATACCACCCCCTTGATTGCTTTGACCGCAGCCACTGGCAGTCTGGATGTATTGCGATTTCTTTACGCCCGCGTCGTGGTGCCGCTAGAGGTGGCAACGGAAATTAAGGCCGGTGGCAAGCAGTCGTTCGGCGTGTCTGTGTTTCAGCACGCAGAGTGGCTGGATGTGCAAGACCGTGCCGTAGAGCTGCAACCTTTCTTGCGCAACTCTCTTGATTTGGGCGAGGCCGCTGCGATTCAGACGGCCATGAATTTGAGCTTGCCGCTGGTGTGTATTGATGAAACCGCTGGCAGACGCATCGCCCGACTATGCGCCTTGAATGTCACTGGCTCCGTGGGCGTCTTGCTGAAGGCGCAGCGCCTGGGCTACAAGTTGAGCATTCCAGACGCACTGCAGCGCATGCGCAACCACGGCATCTGGTTGAGTGCGCAGGTTGTGCAATTCGCTTTGGCGCAAGGCCATTAGCGGCACGCAATGAATCTACTTCAAGCCAAGGTGAAGGCGTGATTCTGGTTACTGGTGCCGACTGGTCGGTTGCGCTGGGGGGTGTATCGGCTCTCGTGCACTGTGCCGCACGCGTGCATGTGATGCAAGAGACTACTGCCGACCCGCTGGAGGAGTTTCGCCGGGTCAATGGCGAGGCGACGCAGCCTGGGTGCCCGTTCACGGCAGACGATGCGCCTGCGCCGCTGACGACGGGGGAGCCGCTCCTACAGGGGGAATCGCAGCCGTGGCGGTTTTTGTAGGAGCGGCGGCCGCCGCGATGGTTTCCTTGTTCGAACGCGCTGGACTGACAGTGATGGCCTACCCTGTTGATTTTAAGGTAGGGGCTTCGCGGAATTTGAGCGTGATGGATTTTGTGCCGAGGGCGGGAGCATTCAAAGCCACCGAAATGGCTTGGCGAGAAACCCTTGGGCGGGTGTATTACGGATTGAAGGGCTTTTGAAGAGCGTTGGGACCGCCTACCAATGAACCACACAGATAAAACCACTGGCATTTGCCGTGCTGATGGTGTTGGGTTGCTGGGCTGATGGACGAAGCCAAAGACATGGATTGCCGCGTCACTGCGCTGTAGCTATATAATTCATATATACGAGGTGAATATCCATGACTACTGCTACTGCTCAAAAACCTTTGCTCCTGAACTTCAAAGAAGAGACCTTGACCACGGTTTCCCGGAGAAGCGTGAAAGAACTAGCCAATAAGCTGGGCTTCGATGAAACACAAACGGTTCTTTTCGCACTAGCTAGACTGCGCGACGAGGTTCTCGTCTCATCTGAGCCATCTCGAAAGGAAATGTTTATGCCGATTACACCCCGCCAACACCAGAAAATCCGTGCTTCTCAGCCGAAAAAGCGCGGCAAGGTTGTTGATACGCTTCTGCCGTGATCTCGATTGCTTGGCAGCCTTGGCCAAAAGCTGGCGATATCGTCAACTGCCGGTTTCCCGAAGAAGTTGGCCAACCGGGCCCTAAGGAACGTCCTGCGCTTGTTCTGCAGGTTGAGGAGTCCACCGAGGACTCCCCAGGGTGCGTAGTTGTCGTTGCCTACGCCACCACGCAGAAAACCTCAAAAGTGTATCAGGGTGAGTTCGTTATCGAAAAAAGTGCGATTTCAGGGCTGACCGCCGACACCAAATTTGACTTGATCAATCGGCACGCTCTACCTTTTGATTCTCGCTGGTTCGGGCCTGCGCCTGGAACGACTCCGCCTTATCCCCGAAGAGGGATGCTCGACTTGCAAGACTTGGCAGTTAAAAAGAAGCTTCATTCAGCTATTTTGGCTTCTGAGGCCCTACGAAGAAACTGAGCTGCCCAAGAATTTAATTGGGGTCAAATTTAATTGGGGTCAGAGTCCAATTAATTTGCAAATCACGCGTGGAGTGTGGCGTATTCACGGGCCGTAGGCAAAGTGCGGGGCAGTGATCGTGCTTTTGGCCGGGTGGCTTCCCATCCCAGGCAGGCCAGCCAGATGGAGCGCGGAATGGCTTTGTGTGCCGTGCGGTAGTAACTGACCATGCGGCGGCTAATGCCCAGCGCTTCAGCAACGCCTGTTAGCGACAAGCCATTGCGTATCATCCAGTTGTCGAACATTTCGTGGCTGACCTCGCCAGCCTGTTCTTTGGCCCAGGCGTAAACGTTGTCGGCGCCGAACTCCGTATCAATCCATTCGATGCTGCCGCCCCATTCGCCGATGTGGACGCGCGCAAATACCTCAAGATCAAGAATGGGCGCCAAGGCGGGCCCCTTTCTCAAGAGCGCTTCGACATCCACATCCAGCACTTCGTTGGTGCTCCATCGGGTGCGAAGGCGGTAAGGTGAAAGTGCTTCAACGCTTTGCAGTTTAGGAAAAAAATAGTCGCTCATGGGTTGTTCCTCCGCCATTCTGTTAGCAAATACGCCTGTTGGGATTTGCCATACGGGCATGGCTCCAAGTGTAGGGCAATGGTTGCTCTATGGCAATATTTAATTGGGGGAGCTATTGCATTGCTTGGCAATTCTTGCCATTGCCGCTATAGTAGGTACATGACCGCAACCATGAACATTTCTTTGCCGGACAGCATGAAGGCGTTTGTAGACCAACGGGTGAAGGCTCGCGGCTACGGCTCACATAGCGAATATCTGCGCGATTTGGTACGCCGGGATGAACTAGACGCGGCTAAAGACAAGCTTCGTGCCTTGGTGGCCGAAGGGCTTGCCTCGCCACCGGGTCGAGCATGGGGCGATCTCAAGGTATCCCTTGTCAGCCGTGCAGAAGAACACCGCGTTGCGCACCGCCAGCGGGAAAAGTGAGACATGAAGCCCCGTGCTTTACGTCTAGCCGCCGAAACCGACATTGACAACGCCTTTTCGTACTACCTGAATGAAGCCGGAGCCGATGCGGCCTTAGGTTTCTTGGATGAGATCGATACGGCCTTGAGCCATATTGAAAACAACCCCGGCACCGGATCGCCGCGTTATGGCGAACTCTGCGAGGTGCCCGGTTTGCGTCTGTGGCTGGTTACCCGCTACCCTTACGCGATTTTATACGTTGAACAGGCTGCACATTTAGACGTGTTGCGCGTTCTTCATCAACATGCGGATATTCCGGCACATTTGGCCGATGACTTGTAAGGGTCAACTTACCCGCCCGGTCCCACGGCCAAATCTCGACACCAAAACGGTTGCTGATTTTGCGAACCATGGTTTTGGATAGTTCGTCGGAGACCTGATTCATCAAATAGCCACTTCGCAGGCCAAAAGACTGCCTGCGAACCGGGTCTTGCTCGTAGGTCAGACCCTCGTGCTGCGCCATCAGCACAGCCCTCTCGCTTAATACCGCCGCCGAGTTGAATACCCAGTCAACAAAGTCGATCTCTTGCGGTGACCAGTGGCACGCTGGCGCATTCAGGTAGTCGCTCGCCCACTGCGGGCCGTTGCGACTGCTGGCGTGCCAGTAAAAGTGTTCATTCAAAATCGTCCTGCCTGTGAGCCCCTCCGCAATGTAGGGGTTGGCCGCAATACCGCGCCGAATGTAGGTGCAGGCTGAGACGAAATCCCCATCCTTAAACGCAATCTGCCCGGCTTGATACCAGTGGGCCGGTGAATCTGCCGCCTCCTTCAGGAAAGTTTTAAGCGCGACCTTGCTGTCGCCCAGCATCATGCTGATGTCACCCATCAGCATGCGCACGCCCAGGTTGTCGCCCGGGCACCAAGCCAGCAGTTTCTTGGCAAGCACCCTCGCCGCCTTGGCATCGCGTTGATGCATCAAACCCAAGAGGTAACCTTTGGCCACACGCAAAAATGAGCGGTTGTCGATCTCTGACCAGTTGATTTGCCCCTTAAAACCTTTGGGAATAAGGACTGAAGCTTGTCTGTAGGCCTTGGCCCACACGTCGGTCGCCTCATCACGCATCGCCAGGTCCCAGAACCGATTGGCCAGAAAGTTGTGGTTTTCCAGGCAGTCGGGGCCATCAACAACCAGTTTGCGAGCCCGCAGCAGAGCCTGCTTGGGGCTGATGCGCCCGGCGTCAAGGCGGTCTTGCAGCTCGTCAAGCTCTTCCTCGTCAGCCCAGTCTCTGGAAAACGCGCCCGAATGAACCGGCTTATCAAGCTCCGGGGCGATGTTTTCTGTGATGGTGAAGGTGAGCTTTGTCATGAAGAGAAAACCCGGCCATTGGCCGCCACATAGCGCCGAATATCAGGCGCCATATGCTCCGGCACCAGCATCACGGTCAAATGCATCGCATCGGCAATGCGTTCGATGGACGACAAACGCGGGTCGCGCTTGCCACTCTCGATCTCTGACAAATGCTGCGGCGACATGCCGGCATCGCAGGAAAGAGCGCCCAGCGTCAAGTGGCGCTGGTTTCGAAGGCGGCGAAGGGTGGAAGGGATGAATGAGTCCATGCGGTGAGCATACGGCAAACTTTGCTACAAAATCATACGATCGTATGATTTATTGGTAAATGGTGCACTGTGTCCAAACCGGAAAGCGCACATCTGGCGTTCAGCTCGTAGTTAACTTATCCACGCAGCATCTTAACAATAGTTGCTAAATTTGCTACACTGCGGCCATGAGCAAGACCACCATGAGCATCGCCATTCCTGATTCAATGCGGGCCTATGTCTGTGCCCGTGTCGATTCTGGTGCCTACGGCAACATGAGCGAATACTTCCGCGATTTGGTGCGTAAAGACCAACTCGATCAAGCCAAGGTACGTCTGCGCACTTACATTGAAGAAGGCTTGTCATCCGGTCCAGCACAACCATCAACTGATTCCGACAATCAGGAGCTGTTAGCCATTGCACGCGGTGACATCGCGTGAAGGTTGCGCTTTTGCGCCCTTTGGCCAAAGAGGATAGAAGGGCCGAAGTCCGCTACTACCGAGAAAAGGCAGGGCAGGAAGTCGCCCTTCGCCTGGTGAGGCAAACGGGACTCGCACTAGAACAGATGCAAACCAATCCTGGCATCGGTTCGCCGCGATGGGGGCAACTCTGCGAAGTGGCCGGATTGCGTGCGTGGCGCGTCACAGGCTTCCCGTTGGTCTGGCTCTACTTTGAGCGCCCAGACCATCTGGATGTAATCCGTTTATTGGGCGAGCGCCAAGACATCTTGTCGATTCTCGGCACCGAGCACTACCCTGTCGATTTTTAGGGTGAGGCTTCGCGTAATTTAAGTGTGATGGATTTTGTGCCGAGTGCGCGAGCCTTCAAAAAAACCGAAATGGCTTGGCGAGAAACTATTGGGCGGGTGTATTACGAGTTCAAAGGCTTTTTGTAGGAGCGGCGGCCGCCGCGATGGTTTCCTGGCGGCGGGATATATCAAGCCCCAGCGTGTCGCCTACCGAGACCCTCAGCGATGAAGGCCAGCACCAACGAATTGAGCGATACGCCCTCAGTTTTCGCCCGTGCAGTGAGTTGCATGTGCATGGAGCGTGGCAGCCGAGCAAGGACTTTGCCGGAGGCTGACGCGGGCGTGAAGTCGTCAACATTGAACGCCGGGGCCGGGACTTCGCGCCCCATATCCACCAAGGCGCTGACCGTGGCCAGAAAGGCTTCTCGTCCGTCAGCAATCGCTTCGAGTTCGGTTCCACCATCGCCCATCACACCCGCAATGTCGGGCATGGTGAACAGAAAACCGCCACCGTCTTTCTCGTCAATGGGGCTAACCATGTGGCTGTAAGCCTCAAATGGAAACGCCGGTTTTACTTTTGCAATGGTCTTAACGGTCATGACTTACTCCTGAATTTGGTCAATCAACGCCACGAAGCGCTTGATGTAAATGGCTTTGATGGGCCGGTGGGCCGGCACTGAAAGCGGGTCCCTCACCGACGGATGCGAGAACACATGGTGACTCCCGCCGGTACTGCGCACATCGACACCATGCTGGCGCGCCACCGTAAGCAGCTTTGACATGGTCCAGTCGCAAGGATTCTGGCGCATGGTGTTGAGTAGCTTGATGGCGGTGTTCATATCCATTATGATAGCACCTGTAATATCATTACGCAAGGGGTCATTCACCGACAGGGGTCATTCGCGGCGGCCGCCGCTCCCACAGGGGGAAATCGCAGCCGTGGCGGTTCGTAGCCGTGGCGGTTTTTGTAGGAGCGGCGGAAGCCGCGATGGGGTGTTGCATTGAACCCAAATAATCCATTAGGCTCGTCATTCCCGGGCAGGCGGGAATCCAGGGGCCCCGGAAGCCATGGATCCCCGGGACAAGCCCGAGGATGACGACGGGGGAGCCGAGGACGCCGCCGGTTTCGCTGGATGAGGGGTTGAGGCGGGCGGCTGACTGAGTTTATACTCCTTCATATATAATTTGAACATGGCCGACCAAGAAAAACCGCTCGAATGGATAGCGAGCAGCCACAAAGACCTGATGGCATTGCCGGCCGATGTGCGGCGGTTCTTCGGTTATGCGTTGTCTCTAGCACAAGCTGGTGACCAGCATGATGCGGCCAAAGTTCTCAAGGGCTTTGGTGGTGCCGGTGTGCTGGAAGTGGTCGAAGATGATGCAGGCGGCACCTATCGCGCTGTCTACACCGTGAAGTTCAAGGAGGCCGTGTTTGTCTTGCACTGCTTCCAGAAGAAGAGCAAGCGCGGAATCTCCACGCCAACCATGGACATGGACATCATTCGCGCACGGCTCAAAGTAGCCGAATTACTTGCAAAGGAGTTACGAGATGCAAAGACGAGTCATTGACGGTATTGAAGTGCAGCGCGGCTCGGGCAATGTGTATGCCGACCTTGGCGTGCCTGATGCGGAAAAGCTCAAGATCAAGACTGGCTTGGTGATTGAGATCAGAAAAGCCATGCGTAGCCAGGGGCTGACTCAGCAAGAAGCCGCCAAGCGCATGGGGGTAACCCAGCCCAAGGTGTCAGACATGATGCGCGGGGACTTCTCCAACTTGTCTGAACGCAAGCTCATGGATTGTCTGAATCGGCTGGGCTATGACATTGAAATAACGGTGAAGCCCGCCACAGAGCCGGTTGGCCATTTAATGCTGGCCGTTGCTTAAGGCGAGGGGTCATTCGCGGCCGCAGGGGTCATTCGCGGCGGCCGCCGCTCCCACAGGGGGGTGGAGTCATTCGCGGCGGCCGCCGCGAAATGTCCTTAGCACTAGGTTACACTAAATGAAACTTTGTGTAGAAATAAACCCCCATGCAACCCATAAAACACCTTTCCCAAAGCCTGGCGGCCCTGGCAGATGCTGAGCACTACCTTTTTACGCCGGCTGATTTGCGCGCCTTGCTTGCCGGCCTGTCGGAGGCGGCCTTCAAGACGTTGCTCAGCCGGGCCACGGCTGCGGGCTTGCTCACGCGGGTTTGCCGGGGGCTGTATCTGTATGACCGGGTGGACTATCCGCGCGGCTTGCTTTTGTTTCATGCGGCGGCGCGCTTGCGGGCTGATACGTTTAACTACCTCAGCCTAGAAACGGCGTTGAGCGATGCGGGTGTGATCTCACAAATCCCCATCAACCGGATCACCCTGATGTCGTCGGGGCGCAGCAATGTGATTGGCTGCGGCGCCTTGGGCAGCATCGAGTTTGTGCATACGCGCAAGCGTCCGGGGGACGTGATGGACCAATTGCATTACGACCCGCGCTGCCACCTTTGGCGGGCAACGGTCGCGCTGGCGCTGCAGGACATGCGTTTGACACGGCGCAATATGGATTTAATCGACTGGAGTGTGGTGAATGAGCCTGTTTGACCGCCTGGTTGATGAGGCAACGCGCCATCAGCAAGGGCTTGCCCCGTTGCGGGCGGTGGTGGAAAAGGAGCTGCTGCAGCACGACATCTTGCGTGAGATGAGCCGCGCGGGCTTGCTGGCAAGCTTGACCTTCATGGGCGGAACCTGCCTGCGTGCGTGCCATGGCTCCAGCCGTTTGAGTGAGGATCTGGACTTTACCGGGGGCGCGGACTTCACGCGTGACAGTCTTGCCGGGTTGGCGCAGGTGCTGATTGAGCGTCTGCAGCTCAAGTATGGGCTGAGCGTGCAGGTAAGCGAGCCGACCCGGGAAACGGGCAATGTGGACACCTGGAAACTGAAGTTGCAAACCCGGCCAGAGCAGCGCCACATGCCGGCGCAACGAATCAATATCGATATCTGCGCCATCCCCAGCCATGCGCCGCAACCGATGATGCTGCGCAACCATTACGGGGTGGACATGGGCACGGGCGGGCTGATTTTGCAGGCAGAAAGCCGCGAAGAGATCATGGCCGACAAGCTGGTCGCGCTTGCCTTGCGACCCAACCGTTTGAAGAATCGCGATCTGTGGGATATGACCTGGCTGCACCAGCAGGGTGTAGCGCTGCCTCTGGCGCTGTTGCCCTTGAAGTTGCAGGACCAGCGTTGTGAGCCGGGTCAATTTCTTGAACTGCTCACCGAGCGCCAGCAGGCACTGCTGCGCGAACCGCATCTGTATGAGGATTTTCGCCAGGAGATGCGCCGCTTTTTGCCTGCGGCATTGGTGGCCGAGACGGTGGAACAGCCGGCTTTCTGGAATTACCTGACGACGTTGATCGCACAGGAGTGCCAACGCGCCAATGACTTCCTGAGCGGCACCGCCGCCTTGCCGCGCTTCAGGATGTAGCAGTCATTCGCGGCTTCCGCCGCTCCTACAGGGGGAAATCGTAGCCGTGGGGGTTTTTGTAGGAGCGGTGGCGGTTTTTGTAGGAGCGGCGGCGGTATTTGTAGGAGCGGCGGCGGTATTTGTAGGAGCGGCGGCGGTATTTGTAG
>Ga0209491_10004246_pt1 | contig 22297 bp, 23 predicted proteins | sample BON02_FD_187213 | JGI IMG/M metagenome (GOLD analysis project Ga0209491, IMG submission 187213) | Freshwater microbial communities from Lake Bonney liftoff mats and glacier meltwater in Antarctica - BON-02 (SPAdes) (version 2) | ecosystem: Environmental > Aquatic > Freshwater > Ice > Glacier... | reverse complement strand
GCTCAAGGCGAAGACGTTCAGAAGGCGAAACTTCAAATATGATCCCGGTGCGCATGACACTGAATCGCACATCAAAACGCGAAAGGGAATCCCAAAAAGGACTCAACCGTTAGGCGTTATCCACTAGCAGGACGAGCGCACGCAAACAAATGAGAAGTGATGCCAGCCAGTAAATATTCATCGATCAGCCGGTAGGATATTATCATGGCTTATGTGATGGAAGATGGCTGGCAGGAGCGCGCCCGATCGCTGGTGGCGGTGATCGCTATTCACGCCGCTCTGGGCTATGCGCTGGTCAGCGGTATGGGAATGGAAATTGCCGAGCGCGTCGACGCCGGGTTCAAGGTGATCAATCTTACCCCGCCACAGCCACCTGAACTGGTGCCGGACAAGAAACCGGCGAAAGCCGAGGAAGGCGCAGCCTCGCCTGAAAACCTGCGAGCAAAGGCCAGCCAGATTGTGCTGGCGCCTCCCGAGGTCAAGCTCAATATCGTGACGCCCGTGGTGGTTGCGCCGGTCGCCGGCGTTGGGAAAGACAATAAAGCGGGTGCGTCCGATCAGCCGGGACCGGGTAATGGCAGCGGCGGGCAGGGCGAGGGATCAGGCAGCGGACGTGGCGGCGACGGAACTGGAGATGGCGGCATAGTCTCCGGTCCGCGCCATCTGTCCGGCGCCTTCGCTCGTAAGGACATTCCCCGCTCCGTCTGGAAAGCCGAAGCACGCGGTAATGTTGTGGCCCGCTTCACGGTCGGCGTTGATGGCCGGGCGCGCGATTGCCAGATCCGGCAGTCCAGCGGCCATCCTGTGCTGGATGCAATTACCTGCCAGTTGATCGAGGCGCGCTTCCGTTTCGAGCCGGCGCGCGATCAGCGCGGCCGGGCGGTCGCCAGCCCCTATGGCTGGGTACAGGAATGGTGGCGGGATGGGCGCGGTCCGCAGCGGGTAAACTGACCCTGTCCTACATGCCCATATAGTCGCGTTTGCCGACGGCTACGCCCTGCATGCGCAGCAGATTATAGGCAGTGGTGATGTGGAAAAACAGATTGGGCAGGAAGAAGCTCAGCACATAGGTCTGGCCATCGAGCTCCATGGTCTGCTCCGGACCGACCGGCATGGAGATTTTCATGTCGGCATTGCCATCGATGGTCGCATCGTCGGCGGCAGCGACCTTTGCTGCACATTCGGCGACCCGTTCGATCAGGGCATCAAATGTTTCGCCTTCCATCGGCATGTTCGGCAGCTTGTCGGGCGCAGTGCCGGTCATCCGCGCCGCACCGCGAACGGCAAATTCGGTGATCATCTGGACCTGCCATTTCAGGTCATTCATGTCGGGGAACAGGCGCGCGCCGAGATAGGCGTCTTCGGCGGTTCCGGCCGCCTCGGCTGCTGCCTTGGCCTTGGTAAGAACCGTGATCAGGCCACGAAATGCCTGAGCGGTCGAGCCCTTGAGAATCTGGGAGAGAGCGATGGTCATATGGATTTCTTTCTAAAATCGGGTTGGGGTTGAATGTCTAGAAAATGCCGGCGAGAAGATAACCGCCCAGCGCGAGGAAGCTGCCAAAAGTTGCGAATGCGCCAATCGCCCGGAAGGCCTGGAAAATCTTGCCGGTTTCGGCGCCGTGCGATCCGGCAACCGTCGACAGGGCAATGGCGTGCAAGATACGGCCGACGATGAAGATGATGGCGATGATCCGGACGACATCATTCGGTACCACGGTCATTTCCGCCAGCGCCAGAACGACGATGAACAAAGCGGCATTTTCCGCCAGATTGCCATGCCGGCGGATTTTCCGCTCCAGTGCCGGGTCGTCACCCGTACCGAGATTGACCCGGTTGCGGATGCGATGCATGCCAACCAATATCATCAATATTGCTTGCAGGATGATGAGTATGGCTCCGGCGACAGCCGCGATAATCGGTATGGTCATGGGGCATTCTCCTGGTCGATCAATTTGTCTTCGGGGGGCTTGCGGCACTTGATGGGCGAGTGCAAGATTTTTAGCGGCTGAAAAATGGCAAGTCAAAGCGACTGAATGCACATACTTGGTGCAAATTTTAGCCATGCAAAGCGGGTGGTTTGGCGCTAGAAGCCAGGGTCATGGACTGGGAAGATGTCAAAACATTCCGCACGGTGATGGAAGCGGGAACGGTGCGTGCTGCGGCCAAGCAGCTCGGGGTGCATCACAGCACGGTCAGCCGCAGGATCGAGCAGCTGGAAAAATCGCTCGACAGCCGCCTGTTCGAGCGCCGTCCCGAGGGCTATTTCCCAACCGCATCGGGAGAGGAACTGGCCCGGGTCGCCGACCAATTTTCGGAAGAATTATTCACCGTCGAGCGCCATATCGCCGGCCGCGATAATGAATTGTCGGGCAGCCTGAAGGTAACCATGGCCGAACCTTTCGCGCTAACCATATTTGCCGACCGGCTGCCGGAATTTTGTGCCGCCTATCCGGGGCTGGACCTGGAAATCATCACAAGCTTTGATTTGCTGGATGTGGCCCGACGCGAAGCTGACATCGCCATCCGGATGGACAATAATCCGCCCGATGCCCTGGTTGGCAAACGGCTGTTTGCTTATTGCACGTCCATCTATGCCAATCCTGATTATCTGGCGGAGCAGGATTTTGAGAACCGTCCAGAAGATGCACGGTGGCTTGGCTGGAATGACCACGATGGCCGCTTTCCCGATTGGACCCAGAATAGCGAATATGCGCGGGTTCCAGTCTGGGGCAGTTTTGCCAGTATTGCCCTGCAGGTAAGGCTGGCAAGAGTTGGAATGGGCTTGGTCATGGTGCCGTGCATCGCTGCGGATGGCGTGTCGGGGCTGGTGCGGGCAACCGACCGTGACCCGGTGCCATCGCGGGATATCTGGATTTTGACCCATGAAGATTTGCGCAGAACCGCCAGGGTTCGTGCCTTCATGGATTTTGCAGAAATGGTGCTGCGCGACAATAGAGAGGCCTTACAGGGCATTTTGCCCGGCTAGCGCCCCGGCGGGCCGATTATTGACAGGATGAGGCCCATAATTCGACCAATTTGTTACTATTTCATACCAGCGCGTTAACCACGCATCTGCACGGCCGTTCAATATATCTCCGCTATCGGAGAGCTTCATGAACACAACTATCTCCAGCTTGTCGCCTGTTCGACAGACCGCCGTCATCTCGGCGATCGCGGCATTGGTGTCGGTCATATTCACCGGAGCGGTATATTCCCTGTTTTTCGGGATGGACGAACGGTTTTGGCCAGCAATCAACATGGCGTTCTTGATACCCTGGGCGATCACTATTCCGCTGGGCTTCCACATGTCGAAACAGAGGTTCAAGCTCGTCGGTCTGACCAACCGGCTCAAGGAAGTGCAAAATAATTTGCGCCAGGCAAACAAGGCGCTCGAGCAGCGGGCCAATTTCGACGGGATGACCGGTCTGCTTAGTCGGGACAGCTTTTTCGGCCAGCTCGAGCAAATGCGTGCGGACGAAAAAGCCAATGTCTTAATGATCGTCGACGTCGACCATTTCAAGAAGATCAACGATAATTTTGGTCATCCGATCGGGGATCAGGCGCTGATCCTGCTCGGCAAGGTGTTCCGCAAGACTCTGCGCAAGGATGATCTGGTTGGACGCATTGGCGGCGAGGAATTTGGCATATTTTTGCCCGAAACCAGTGCACCGGAAGGCCAGATCATTGGTGAGATAATCCGGCATGAAATCGAGAATACGATTTTTGAGCCCTATCATAATATGCGTCATGTGATCACCGTCAGCATTGGTGTTACCGATGTTGCCCCGCATCAGGAACGTGGGGCACTTATGGGGAACGCCGATACCGCTCTGTTCACTGCCAAACGGCGTGGCCGCAACCAGGTGGTGTTGTTTGAACCCGGGATGCACGCCAAACCGCGCCCGGTTCATGACAAGGTGCAGGGTTTCAAACCGATTGTTGCGCATTCAAATTTCCGATGATGTGGAATTTGAAATGACGAGGGCTGCTGGCGCTGCTAGTGCTTGCGGCTATGATGGACTCTTCAGACAGCAAACCCAATCACCTCTATCTCGTTGACGGCTCGGCCTATATATTCCGCGCCTATCATCGCTTGCCGCCGCTGACCAATGTGCGCGGCGAGCCGGTCGGCGCGGTCTATGGTTATACGACAATGTTGTGGAAGCTCGCCGACGAGCTCAACAAGGCCGACGGCCCGACCCATATGGCGGTGGTGCTGGACAAGGCGGGGACCAGTTTCCGCAATGATCTCTATGATCAATATAAGGCCAACCGGCCGGAAGCGCCGGAGGATCTGCGGCCACAATTTCCGATGATCCGCGATGCCACGCGCGCATTTTCGCTGCCGCTGATCGAGGAAGAGAATGTCGAGGCGGACGACATGATCGCCTCTTATACCAAGGCAGCGCTGGCGGCGGGCTGGAAAGTCACCATCGTCTCGTCCGACAAGGATCTGATGCAGCTGATCGAGCCACATGGTGACAGCCGCGTCGACATGCTCGACACGATGAAAAATGCCCGGATGAACCGGGCGACTGTCGAAGAGAAATTCGGTGTCGGGCCGGAAAAGCTTGGTGATGTGCTCGGGTTGATGGGCGACAGTTCTGACAATATCCCGGGCGTTCCCGGCATCGGACCGAAAACGGCGTCAAAACTGATCAATGAATTTAGTGATATTGAAAGCGTGCTCGCTGCCGCGCCAGAGATGAAGAAATCCAAGATGCGCGACAATTTGATCGAATTTGCCGATCAGGCGCGCTTGTCCCGGATATTGGTGACGTTGCGGGACGATTGCCCGCTGCCTGATACGCTGGAAAGTTTCCTGATCCAGGATATTCCCGACGCGCCGCTGCGCGCATTTCTGGCGGATCACGGGTTCAACAGCCTGCTCAAAAAGCTCGGCGGTGATGGTCATGCCCAGCCGCAGGACCCTGATGTTGCGGACAAGGTTGCGGCCAATCCGGCGGTGAAAATGCCGGATGTCCCGGCTATTGACCGGTCGCAATATGAATGCGTGCAGACGATCGCGGCGCTTGATCAGTGGATCGCCCGTGCTACCGAACGGGGGGTCTGTGCGGTTGATCTGGAGACCGACAGCCTCGAGAGCGTCACCGCCCGGATTGTCGGTGTTTGTCTTGCCACCGGTCCCAATCAGGCCTGTTATATCCCGCTCGGCCACGCCAGCGGCGACATGTTCGGCGAGACGCCGGAACAGATCGGTCTGGACGAAGCCCTGGCCAAGCTGAAGCCGCTGCTCGAGGATGATGCGGTGCTCAAGGTCGGGCAGAATCTGAAATATGACATGGGCGTGCTGGGCCAGCATAATATCCGGATCACCCCGTTTGACGATACATTGGTGATGAGCTTCAATCTCGACGCGGGTCTTCACGGTCAAGGCATGGATGAATTGTCCAAGCTGCATCTCGGCCATGAATGTATCAGCTTCAAGTCGATCACCGGTGCGGGCAAGAAGGCGATCGGGTTCGGCGAAGTGCCGCTCGACAAGGCAACCGAATATGGCGCAGAGGATGCCGATGTCACGCTTCGCCTTTGGGAAATCCTGCGCTTGCGGATGGTCCCGGAGCGGGCGACGCGAGTCTATCAGATGGTTGACCGGCCGCTGGTGCCGGTGATCGCGAAAATGGAACAGACTGGCGTGCTGGTCGACCGTGAACAACTGTCCCGGCTGTCGTCCACGTTTGCCGAGGAAATGGAAAAACTGGAAACACAAATCCATGAACTGGCAGGCGAATCTTTTTCCATTGGCAGCCCCAAGCAGCTTGGTGAGATTCTATTTGGCAAGCTTGGCCTGAAGGGCGGCAAAAAGGGCAAGTCTGGGCAATATTCGACCGATGTCACCGTGCTTGAACGGCTGGCCGGCGATGGCGAACCGATTGCGCAGAAGGTGGTCGACTGGCGGCAATTGGCGAAGCTCAAATCGACCTATACCGATGCGCTGCAGGAGCAGATTAATCCGAAAACCGGGCGGGTCCACACATCCTACAGCCTGAGTGGGGCGCAAACCGGGCGCTTGTCCTCGACCGAACCGAATTTGCAGAATATACCGATCCGCACCGCAATCGGGCGGCAGATCCGGCAGGCCTTTGTAGCGGCCCCCGGCCATGTCATTCTTGCGGCCGATTATAGCCAGATCGAGCTGCGGCTGGCGGCGCATATCGCCGATGTGGCGACGCTGAAAGAGGCCTTCGCCAACGGTGAGGATATTCATAACCGCACCGCGCGCGAACTGTTCGGCGCCGAAGATCGGGACTCCCGCGCGCGCGCCAAGACGATCAATTTCGCGATCCTCTACGGCATTTCCCGCTGGGGTCTGGCCAAGCGGCTGGAGGTCGAACCGGATGAAGCGCAGGCGATGATCGACACCTATTTCGAACGCTTCCCGGGGATTAATCAATATATCTCCACCACCCTGCAATCGGTCCGCGAAACCGGTTATACCGAGACATTATTTGGCCGTAAGACATGGTTCGAGCGGATCAAATCTGCCAACCAAGCCGAGCGTCAGGGCAGCGAGCGGGCCGCGATCAATGCGCCGATCCAGGGCACCAGCGCCGACATCATCAAGCGTGCGATGGCGCGGATGCTGCCTGCGCTGGCCGAGGCTGGATTGGGTAACGTGCAAATGCTGATGCAGGTGCATGATGAACTGGTGTTCGAGGTGCCCGAAGCGGACGTCGATGCGGCGAGCGCGGTGATCCGTGCGGTCATGTCCGGTGCGGCGGAACCGGCGGTAAAATTATCGGTGCCGCTCGATGTCGATATCGGGACCGGCAAGAGCTGGGACGAGGCGCATTGAGCTGATCGCCGAACGGCCCGGCACCCCCGGGGCCAGCGTCAGGTCTTGATCCAGAAGCGGATGAAAAAGCCGACCGCGCCGACCGCCAGCACGCCCATCGCCCAATAAGCCAACATCCAGGCCAGGCGCTTGGGCAATGGTGCGCTATCCGCAGATTTGCCGCCGGATGATAGCGGATCAAAAGCCATTAGTGATAACCGTCCGATCCGACCTTGCCGCGAAACACCCAATAGGCCCATGCGGTATATGCCAATATGATCGGCACCATGATGCCCGCGCCGACCAGCATGAACATCTGGCTTTCATAGGGTGCGGCGGCCTCCCAGATCGTCACGCGACCGGGTATGACGTCGGGCCACATCGAGACGCCAAGGCCGACGAGACTCAAGCCGAACAGCCCGAGCGCATAGAAAAATGGTGCTGCCTCCTGGCGCTTGGACAGGCTGCGGAAGAATAATACCGAGATGATCAGCGTCGCGAGCGGGATTTGGGCGGTCGCGATGATGCCCGGATAGGCGAGCCAGCGCGTGTAATATTGTGCCTCGAGAAACGGGGTCGCGATGCTGACGGCGGCAATGGCGAGGAGTAGCAGGATCCCCAGACGACCGGCATAGCTGTAGCATTGACGCTGCAGCGGTCCTTCGGTTTTCCAGATCAGCCAGCAACATCCGAGCAGGGCATAGCCGGCCAGCAGCGCGAAACCGGTGAGCAGGCTGAACGGGGTCAGCCATTCCCACCAGCCGCCAGCATAGGCACGGCCCTCGACCGTGATCCCCTGCAGCAATGCGCCCAGCGTGATGCCTTGGGCGAAGGTCGCGATGACCGAGCCGGCGGTAAAGGCGAAATCCCATCGAGCCCGGTGGGCCGGATCCCGCCAGCGAAACTCAAAGGCCACGCCGCGCAGAACCAGTCCCAGCAACATCGCGATCAACGGCGCATAGAGCGCTGGCAGGATGATCGCATAAGCGAGCGGGAAGGCTGCCAGCAGGCCGCCGCCGCCGAGCACCAGCCAGGTTTCATTGCCGTCCCATACCGGCGCGATGCTGTTCATCGCCGTATCGCGGTCCGTTCCGACCTTGAAATTGGGAAACAATATGCCGATGCCCAGATCAAAGCCGTCCATGATCACATAGACGACGACGGCAAAGGCGATGATGCCCGCCCAGATGATGGTGAGATCGATGCCGTTCATGGCGCTGCTCCTTCCTCATGATCCCCTTCGAGCACCGCCGCGGCGGGGGTAATCCCTGCCGAGCGGATGGGTGCATCGTCGGGCGTCGGTTCGTGGGCTTCGGGCGGTTTCGCAGCGAGCTTGAACAGGTAGACGATGCCAGCGCCAAAGACGATGAAATAGACGACCACAAAGGCCAGCAGCGAAGCGGCAACCGCGGGGGCGTCGAGCGGCGCAGCGCTTTCGCTGGTGCGCAGCAGGCCATAGACGGTGAACGGCTGGCGGCCGACTTCGGTCGTTACCCAGCCGGCCAGCACGGCAATAAAGCCGGACGGTCCCATCACCAGGGCAGCACGGTGCAGCCATGGCCAGTCATAGAGTTTCTTGCGCGACCGCGCGAACAGGCTCCACAGGCCGATGCCGAGCATGGCAAAGCCCAGACCAACCATGATCCGGAACGACCAGAACACGATCCCTACCGGCGGCTCGTCCTTATCAGGGATGGTATCAAGCCCTGCCAATGGCGCATTGAGATCATGTTTGAGGATCAAGGACGAGGCTTTGGGTATCTCGATGGCATAATCGATACGCTTTTCCTTGCTGTTGGGAATGCCGAACAGGATCAGCGGCGCGCCGTCGGGATGGCTTTGATAATGGCCTTCCATGGCCATCACCTTCGCGGGCTGATGTTCCAGCGTGTTGAGACCGTGCAAATCGCCCATGAATATCTGTGCCGGGGCCACGATTGCTGCCATCCACATCGCCATGGAGAACATTTTGCGCGCGCCCAGATTGGTCTTGTCTTTCAGCAAATGCCAGGCACCGACCGCACCGACCGCAAAGGCAGTGGTCAGATAGGCTGCAAGCAATGTGTGCACCAGGCGATAGGGGAAGCTGGGATTCCAGACAATGTCCCACCAGCCCGCAGCGGGAACGAATTGCCCGACATCGTTGATGGCAAAGCCGACCGGCGTCTGCATCCAGCTGTTGACCGACAGGATCCAGAAAGCGGAGATGAAGGTCCCCACTGCGACGGCCAATGTTGCGACAAAATGCAATTTGCGGCCAACCTTGTTGATCCCGAACAGCATCACGCCGAGAAAACCGGCTTCGAGGAAAAATGCGGTCAGCACTTCATAGGCCATCAGCGGGCCGATAATCGGTCCGGCCTTGTCGGAGAATACCGACCAGTTGGTGCCGAATTGATAGGACATGACGATGCCGGAAACGACGCCCATGGCGAACACCACGGCAAATATCTTGAGCCAGTAACGGTACAGGTTGGCGTAAACGCCCTTGTCGGTTTTCAGCCAGAGTCCTTCCAGAACCGCGAGATAGCTGGCGATGCCGATGGTAAAGGCGGGAAATAGAAAGTGGAAACTAACGGTAAAGGCAAATTGTGCCCTCGCCAGATTGATAGCGAGATCATTTTCCATGATGTTTTGGCCTAATGAGGTTTTTTGTTATCGAGCGCATATGTGCCGGGCCCACGGCAGTAGATGAGAAATAGTGAACCCAGAATCGCGATATTCTTGAACAATGGTCCGGCATGCCCGGGCGCGATATGCACGGTGATGGTAATCGGAACGAGAGTGAGGAATAGCAGCAGAGCCGAAAGCCGGGTCATCCAGCCCAAGGCAAGCATCACACCGAAAATGATGAAAATGCCGCCCGACAGCCACAAAAGCCAGGAGGGGTTGCCGACCATGTTGATCATATTCCACCAGGGAGATTCGACCATCCGGTCAAGCATCATTTGATGCTCACCAAAATGGCCCAAACCGCCAATGATGAATATCAGGCTGGTCAGGACACGAAAAACCGGATCGGCCCAGTCCCTCAATTTTTGGGAAGGTGCGATATAGGCCTCAATCGTCCGCATCATATCATGCCTCTTGCCATCCAGTTGTCGGTTATGTTGTCGGCGTTGTCTTCGGCATCCGCAATTGCAATTAGTGCAGAATAAGCTTCATTTTGTGAAAGGAAGACTCTGCCGGATAATTGTTCGAGAAAATGCGAGCGTTTCAGCCGGTCCATCACCGGACCTTTGACTTCGGACAGATGGAGAGAAATGCCGCCATCTTCGAGCCGGTGGTTGATCGCCTCGATACTTTCCAGCGCCGAGGCATCGATCGCATTGACCGCCGAGCACATCAGCACAACGTGGCGCACGGTTTTCTGTTCGGCGACTTGCTCGAGGATGAATTCTTCCAGCCAGCGGGCGTTCAAATAGGTCAGGCTTTCGTCGATCCGGATGGTCAATATGCGGGGATCGGTGAAAACCTTGTGGCGATTGACGTTGCGAAAATGCTCGGTTTCGGGAACCCGTCCGACGATGGCGGCATGGGGACGCGAACTGCGCCACAGGAACAGCGCGAGGCTGAGGCCGACACCCGCGATCACGCCGGGTTCGACGCCCGCGAGCAAGGTGACGCCAATGGTCGCCGCCATCGCCGCAAAATCCATTTTTGAATAGCGCCAGATCGTTTGCGGGGTTTTGAAATCGACCAGGCTCAGCACGGCGACAATGATCGTCGCGGCCAGAGTGGCGATGGGCAGCGAAGCGAGCAGCGGCGTGAGAAACAGCGCCGCAAGGGCGATCCCGATCGCGGTGAAGGCTCCGGCAGCCGGCGTTTCCGCGCCGGCATCGAAATTCACCACCGAACGGGCAAATCCTCCGGTGACCGGATAGCCACCCGAGAATGCCGCCGACAGGTTGGCCGCACCAAGACCGATCAGCTCCTGATCAGGATCGATCCGCTGACGGCGTTTGGCCGCCAATGTCTGGCCGACGGATACGGATTCGACAAAGCCGATGATGCTCAACAGCAAAGCCGGGATGGCGAGTGTTTTCCATAATTCCAGATCGATCAGCGGAACGGAAAAGGGCGGCAGGCTCTGCGGAATATCACCGACCACACTAACCCCCTTTGCCTCCAGGCCCAGGACGATCGTCGCAATGGTCGAAACGGCAACGGCGGCGATCGGTCCGGCCTTGGCCACCAGTTCCGCCGGGCGGGCGGGAATACCAAAGCGCATCAGCAGCGGTTTCAAGCCTTTGCGGACCCAGAAGAGAAAGGCGGTTGCGGAAACGCCGATGATCAGCGTGGGCACATTGGTCGTCCCGATCGTCGCGACAATGCTGGAAACCAGTTCGGGCATGGCGGCGCCACTAGCCTTGATACCAAAGATCGATTTCAACTGGCTGGTTGCGATGATGATGCCGCTGGCGGTGATGAATCCCGACACCACGGGATGGGAAAGCAGATTGGCCAGAAAGCCGAGCTTGAATATGCCCAGAAGCAAGAGGAACAGGCCCGAGAGCAGAGCCAATACCAATGCCGCCGCGATAAATTCTCCGCTGCCGGGTGGGGCAATAGCGCTGGCGGCGGTCAGGGTCATCAGCGACACCACCGCAACCGGTCCGACCGCCAATGTCCGGCTGGTGCCGAATATCGCATAAGCGATGAGCGGCAGGATCGAGGCATAGAGCCCGATTTCCGGCGGCAATCCGGCCAGCATGGCATAGGCCAGACTTTGCGGGATCAGCATGATCGTGACAATGATGGCAGCGACGCCATCATTGGTCAGTGTGGTGCTGTTATAGCGGCTGCCCCAATCGAGGATCGGCAGATAGCGGGATATTTTCATGGACTATCTTATTCCGCGCCGATGCGGTGGGGTTTGACCATCCATTCCCGTCCCTTGAGCATGCCATGCCAGTAGACCGGCGGCAGGATCGTATCCTTGAGCAACCACGAGAGCCGCGATGGCCGCGTGCCGTCGATCAGCCAATTGGGAAAGCTCGGCAGCAATTTGCCGCCATAGCCGAATTCGGCCAGCACGACCTTGCCGCGTTCAACGGTCAGCGGGCAACTGCCATAGCCATCATAATCGGCGACGGGCGGCTTGCCTGCGAGGGCGGCAAGGGCATTGACGGCAACAATCGGGGCCTGTTTGCGGACAGCCGCCATCGTCTTGGCATTGGGGGCGCTGCACGCATCACCCAGCGAGAAGATATTCGCATATTTGCTGTGCCGCAGGGTTGCCGGATCGACATCGACGTAGCCATTATCGGCCGCCAGCGGACTGGAGCGGACAAAATCAGGAGCCATTTGTGGGGGGACGACATGGATCATGTCGAACGCGACTTCGACCCTTTTGGTTTCCTCGCCATGTTTCTGCTCAAAGGTGGCAATCTTGGCCGGGCCATCGACCGCGACCAGTGTGGATTCAAGGTTCAGATGTGCGTTGTAGCGGTCGATATATTCCATCAGCGCGGGCACATATTCCTTGATACCAAACAGCACTGCACCCGTATTGTGGAACTGCACGTCAATATTGGCCAAGACGCCTTCTTTTTCCCATTTGCTGCAGGAAAGATACATCGCCTTTTGCGGTGCACCGGCGCATTTTATCGGCATCGGCGGCTGGGTGAACAAAGCGGTCCCGCTGGTCAATTCCTTGACCAGACGATATGTATAGGGCGCGAGATCGAAGCGGTAATTGGATGTGACGCCATTTTTGCCCAAAGTCTCTGGCAGGCCGTCAATCGCTGCCCAGTCGAGCTTGATGCCCGGACAGACGATCAACACGTCATATCCGATCTGCTGTCCGTCCGCCGTGAGGATAGAATTGTTGTCGGGATCAAATGAGCTGACCGCGGATTTTATCCATTGCGCCCGGGCCGGAATCAGGTCCTTTTCCTTGCGATGGGTAAATTCCGCTGAAAAGGCTCCGCCCCCGACCATCGTCCAGCCGGGCTGATAATAATGGTCGTCGGCCGGGTCGATAATCGCGAGCGAGATTTTCCCGTCGCGCTTCAGCATGCTGGCAGCGGTCGCAATACCGGCGGATCCGCCGCCGACAATGACCACATTGAACCGGCTGGTGCCTGCAGCTGGCGAAGCTGTTTTTTCGGACGCCGTTTGCGCCATTTCCGTCAGTTGCGTCGACCGGGCACCCGACCGGCAATAGGCGAGCGTGGGGGCAGGAAGCGCGGCCAGCGCTGCGGCCATTTTTTCGCCGTCCTGATCGGTGATCGCGCCGGACACGGCTGGCACAAAGGCGAATTTCAGACCCGCTTTTTCCGCAGCCGCTGCAATAGCGGTCGAACGAGGATGGTCGCCTGCTTCGTCATCAGGTCGGTTGCAGACGATCGATTTGAAGCCGGCTTTCGCCAGTGCCGTGACATCGCCAAGCTCCAGTTGCGGCGAGACGCTTACGGCATCGTTCAACTTCGTAATTTCCAGCTTGCTTGTCATCGGACATCCTTCTCGGTTCTGACTTTTCTAACTTGTCACGCGATGGGCGATCATTCCTGCGAATAATGCGATCACAAAGGCCAGTGCAGGCAGGGGATTGATAGCCAGGTCGGCTAACCCTGGCCCCGGGCAGAGCCCACTTATGCCCCAGCCAGCTCCAAAAAGCACCGCGCCGATCGTCAGCTTGCGATCAATCAGCGATGTGCCTGGAAGCGAGAAATGCGCATCGGCGAAAGGCTTGTCGAGCCGCCGCTGGATAATCCAGGCAATCGCCATCGGAATCATCGCTCCGCCCATCACAAAGGCAAGCGTCGGGTCCCAATGGCCGAAGAGATCCAGAAATCCCTGCACCCGCGCGGGATCCGCCATGCCCGAAAAGGCAAGGCCGGCACCGAATAATGCTCCGGCTAAAAGAGCGACCAAAATCTGCTTCACAACAGGCCTCCTGCGCGCATCAGCGCAACCGTGACAAAGCCGCTGGCCATGAATATCGCCGTGGCAATCAATGAACGCGGGGATAGTCGCGACATGCCGCAGACACCGTGGCCGCTGGTGCAGCCAGAACCAAGGCGCGTGCCGTAGCCGACCAGCACGCCGCCGATGATCAGTGGAATGATTGATGGAGGAAAGCGGGTTTCAATGCCGCCTGTGATCAGGGATATAATCAGGGCACCCAGCGGCAGGCCGATGACAAATGCGGTGGCTATGCCGCGCGGTGCGCCACTATCGGCAATGCCGGTGGCGCGCGCGGCCAGTCCGCTGACTCCGGCGATACGGCCAAGGCCGAGCAGCATCAATGCGGCGGCCACGCCGATCATCAGTCCGCCAATCAGCCCTTCGACCGGCATGGCATGAGGAAAAGCGGCGAGCATCAGACGCCGTTCAACGGAACTTTGAGATACCGCACTCCATTATCTTCTGCTGGCGGCAAATGCCCGGCGCGCATATTCACCTGCACCGACGGCAGGATCAGCCGCGGCATATCCAGCGTCTTGTCCCGTTCGGTTCGCATTTTGACAAATTCGTCCTCAGTCACCCCGTCATGGGCATGAATATTATTTTTCCGCTCTTCGGCGACGGTGGTTTCCCAGACATATTCGGTCCGGCCAGCGGGCAAATAATCATGACACATGAACAGGCGGGTGGTGTCGGGGAGCGACAAAATTCGCCGCATCGACTGGTATAGCTTGCGCGCGTCGCCGCCGGGGAAATCGGCCCTTGCCGTGCCATAGTCGGGCATGAACATCGTATCGCCAACAAAGACCGCGTCACCCACGACATAGGCAATGCAAGCGGGTGTGTGGCCGGGAACGTGCATCACGGTCACGTCGAGCGCGCCGATCTTGAACGTATCGCCGTCGGCGAACAGATGGTCAAAATCCGATCCGTCGCGCTGGAATTCGGTGCCAGCGTTGAACAATTTGCCAAACACATTCTGTACCATCACGATATGCTCGCCAATGGCAATTTTGCCACCAAGTTTCTCCTGCAGATAGGGTGCTGCCGACAGGTGATCGGCATGGGCATGAGTCTCGAGCAGCCATTCGACCTTCAGGTCATGGGCATTGACATAAGCGATCACTTCATCGGCGGAATCGAAGGAGGTCCGGCCGGAAGCTGGGTCGAAATCAAAAACGCTGTCGATGATGGCGGCGCATTTGGTTTCCTTGTCATGCACCACATAGGTCACGGTATAGGTCGGCTGATCAAAAAACGCCTTGATCACCGGGATATTGCGCTGGGCGTGGGAGATTTGTTCCGTTGCATGAATCAGGGCCGAATCAGTCATAGAAAATTCCTCATATTCATATTTACATACATTATGTAATACACTATATCGGTTGCGTCAATATATCAACGCGGCCAATTTTCAGGAGGCGCCGAATTTAATGTCAGACGAGTTGCAGATAAAGCCCGGTGCATTGCGTATTGGCGACATCGCGCCGGATTTCGAGGCGCGCACAACCCATGGCTCGGTCAAGCTGTCTGACTATCGCGGCCGCTGGCTGATCTTCTTTTCCCATCCGGCTGATTTCACGCCGGTGTGCACCACCGAATTTGTCGCTCTGGCCCGCCAGCAGGACAAATTTGATGCGCTGGACTGTGCTTTGCTTGGCCTGTCCGTGGACAGTCTTTACGCCCATCTCGCGTGGGTGCGCGCGATCGAGGACAGGTTTGGGGTCACCATATCCTTTCCGATTGTCGAGGATCCGAGCATGGCCGTTGGTCACGCCTTTGGCATGATTGATGAAAATGCCGCCGATTCTGCAGCGATGCGGACCAGCTATTTTATCGATCCTCAGGGCATTATCCGGGCGACCACATGCTATCCGCATAATGTCGGGCGCTCGGTCGACGAGATGATCCGCATGCTGGCAGCCCTGCAACTCACGGATGAGAAAAACATCCTGACTCCGGAAGGGTGGCAACCCGGGGATGACGTGCTGGCAATACCGCCGCTATCGGCCAAAGATATCAGCCGTGACGATGACTGGTTCTGTCATGTGGTGAAAGCCCCGTGACGGCAATTTTTGAAAGGCGCGATCGGGCGGATGCTGCGACCGAGAAGCTGAAAGTCTTTGCCCAGCCGCAGCGGTTGATGATTCTATCCTATCTACTGCGCGGTGAAAGCAGCGTCAGCGAGATTGATATAGCGACGGGCATCGGCCAACCGGCGCTCAGCCAGCAACTCGCCGCTCTGAGGCAGGCAGATGTCGTTAAAACGCGCCGCGAGGGGAAGCAGGTCTGCTATGATCTTGCCGATGAATCCGTTCGGCTCTGTGTCAGAACGATGGAGGCGTTGTTGACGGATAATCCAGACCCGCAACAGGTTATGAAGGCAGCGACTTTGTTCGGCACGCCAACTGAAAAACCATTGACCGGCAGCGGCACTGCTGGTTTTGCTAAAATTCTATAGGCCAAAATTTTACAGGTCAAAATCTTGCAGGATAGGGGAATTTACCATGAGCAACGACAGCGTCAATCAAGACCAGCATCCCGAAGAGCTGAAACCGGAAGACTGGGCGGGCGAAATGGGATTGAAATGGCTGGCCAGCCTATCCCTGTTTGAAGAGATGATCGCCCCCATAGGTGACGCGTTGCTGGCCCGGGCCGATTATCAGGATGGCGAGACGGTGATTGATCTGGGTTGCGGCGGCGGTGCGACGACGCTTGCGATTGCCAGCGCGATCGCCCCTTCCGGCAAGGTCATGGGTGTCGATATTTCGCCCGACCTCGTTGCAGCTTCGCAGAAGCGCGCGACCAAGGCCGGCATGACCAACATAGATTTCACCTGCGCCGATGCGTCGACCGTCAAATTGCCGGACGCGCCTTATGACCGTCTCTTCTCCCGCTTTGGCAGCATGTTTTTTGAAGATCCGGTCAGCGCCTTTTCAAACCTGCACGGCCTGGTCCGCAAGGGCGGCCGCATCGATCTGGCAATATGGGGCCCGCCGCGTGACAATTTGTGGATGATGGAAATGATGGGCGTGGTCAGAAATCACGTCGAAGTTCCACCTGCGGTTCCCCGCGCGCCGGGACCATTTGCCTTCGAAGATCTCGAATATTTCGGTGAGATCATGGACGGCAGTGGTTTCTCCAATGTCGATGTGATTGCTTATGAAGGTCTGCAACCGGTCGGCGGTGTCGGCGCGACCCCCGAACAGGCTGTCGCATTTGCATTTTCCGCCTTGGCGGTCGGGCGTCTGTTGAGTGACAAGGGCGATGCGATATTTGCGGCAGCCAACAAGGAACTGACCGATGTTTTCGCCCGGCATCATGTGCCCGGAAAAGGCGTGATGATGCAGGGCAAGGCCTGGTTGGCATCGGCAATCGCGTAAAAATTGAGCCCCGCTTCCTGTCGGGCATCGGTGCGTCGAAGAAGCGGGGCCGGTTCTCTTGTTCCGATCGGCGCGGTGGAACATGTGACCAGCCGCTGATCAACATTGGCTGGTTGGCTGCTAGGTCAGATATTCTTCCAGCGTCATGTGCAATCGCCTGATCCGCGCTTCCTGATAATTGCCGAGCGATTGGGCGCCTTTTTTCGAGGCTTTGGCACCGTCTCGCTGCATGCCGAGATTGTCGGTGTCCTGATCGAGTATCTCGGCGAGGACAAAGCCTTCGACGCCCGTATAGCTATCTTCTATGTCCAGCCGGATCGGCTTCGCCGGCGCCGGGCGCTCGCCGCTTTCGGGCAGCGGTTGCAGCACCAAAATCTCGTGCAGGCAGTGATCGACATCGATCGGCCGGAACCGGTAGCACAGGCGGATATTGATGCCGGTAAAGAAGAACATATTGGGGAAGAGAAAATATTCGAGGCTGTCGACCATTTCGCTGGTCGATACGCCGGACAGGTCGACATTGAACTCGCTGCCATGTTCCGCCCGCAGCATATCGGCGTGGACTGCCCGCGCCGATGCCCCCTCGGGCAGATCAGCCGGGTTTCGACCGAGTTTTTCGAACAGCTTCGTTTCGCTGACCGGCTGTTTCAGATGCGGGCTGGGTACGCCGACCGCGTGCATGAAGCGGCTGACATTCTTGCCGAAAATATCATATTGCGCGTTGGCGTCGGCGGCGGTGTAGACCGCCTGCGAATGGGTTTCCAAAACATGATAGGCCTCGAGAAAGGCCTCCATCGCCATCTTCCAGTTTGCCGGCAAGACTTTCTGGGTGTGCAGCGCGATATAGCGGTCATCCATCGGCCATTGCCTGAAATGGTCCGGTAATATTTCAAGATAATCTGCCAGCGGCGGCGCGTTGTCGTCCATGTTGATGAAGACAAAGCCACCCCACAGGTCACAGCGGATCTCGGTCAGGCCAAAATTATCCTCGTTCAGATGCGGAAAATCCCAGCGGCAGGGAATTTCCTTGAGCGATCCGTCAAGATGGAAGGTCATGCCATGAAAGGGGCAGCGGATATGCGGGCGCCTGGTTCCGCTGCTGCCCGTGTTCCCTTCGGCCGCAAATTTCATGCCGCGATGCGGGCAGCTGTTCACAAACGCCCTTATCTTGCCGTCATCGCCGTGCACGACCAGGGTCGAATAGGGACCGACATCATAGACGTTGCGATCACCGGGCGCAGGAATATGTTCTCTCCGACAGGCCCATTGCCATGTCCGGTTCCACATCCGGTCGATTTCGCGGTCATGGATATCGGCGCTGATATAGCGATCAAAGCCGATATCCTCATCGCCGAGAAATTCATATTGTTCGGTACGCATCGCGGCCGGCGGATTGTCCCCGTCGGCGTCCATGATATCCTGCATCGACGGTCCCGGGCAGCGCGCTTCCCCGGGTGCAAGATCAGGGTCGGAAGGCTTGGTCAGATCATAGGCCATGGGCTGGCTCCGATTTGCGGTTCATTGCCGTGCGGTCATAAAGCGGGTCGGAGGGCTTGCGCGCGCCGACGATCATCGGCGAGGCGGCGAGAAAATCGTCGGTACATGGATCGTCGCGCACCCAGTCAACCAGTTCCGATCGATAGGCGAATTTCCAGATGCCACCGCGTTTCTCGAAGCGATCAACATAGCGCCCGCTGATGAACAGGTCGCGTTTCTCGCCCGCGTCATTGGTCAGCTTGTGATAGGCTTGATAATAGACTTCGCCAAAGGCCTCATCTCCCGATATCTCGATCAGATGTTGCCCGAGCATATGATGATTGCGGTCATGTTCTTTCAGAGATTTGATACAGAAATCCACAAACCCGTCCGGGCCGCCTTCATAGATGCCGTAGCTCAAAAAGGCGTCATCCCAAAATTGGGCGCGGAGCAGATCGCGGTCCAGTCGATCCAGCCCGCGCATATAGAGCGCGGCCAGATCGCGGATCGCCAGATTGGCCGTGACGGCGGCTAGGTCAGTTGCACTGATCGGATCTCTCCTGTTCTTTTGGGGCATAGTAGAGGCCGCAAGCATCAGGTAAATTACCCTTATCGATAGCAGGAGTGATAGCATGTCGGATGAAACAGGCCCGGATGAAGCAGGCCCGGATGAAACAGGGGCGTATGAACCAGGACGCGTGCCATACGCAGCAGAACTGGCTGATCGTGCCGCCATTGCAGAAATTATCGCATTGCATTGCCGGGGTGTCGACCGGGCCGATGAGGAGACGCTGAAAAGCTGCTACTGGCCTGATGCAACGACCGCTTATGGAGAGGATGATGTTCCGGCTCATATATTTTGCGCGCAACTTGTTCCTGCGATCAAGGCCTTCCGGCAGACACACCATATGGTCACAAATAGCATATGCACGTTTGATCGAACGCAGGCACGGGTGGAAAGCTATCTTGTCGCCTTTCACTATCTGGCCAGTGAGGATGGCGAAGACAGCGAAATGACCTACCTGGGCCGATATCTTGACCGGTTCGAAAAGCGGGGTGATGTCTGGAAGATCAAACATCGCGAACCGGTAATGAGCTGGAGTCAGAATGCTGCCACAACCCACGATTCCAATCATCCTGCTCTGTCTGCACTCCGCCGGGCCACACGCTATCCGGACGATATCGTCTACAAATAGCTGGTTGAGAGATGCGCCTGAATAAGCAGCTGCTTGGTCGCCACAAGGCTTATTCCGCCGCCGACCTATGTGCTGCGTCATAGGACATATTGAGCGTATCATGGAAATGCGCCACGCGTATCTCCTGATTGCTGAGCCATGCGCTTGCAAACCCGCTCGACCTTGCCCCGGCCTGAACGCGAGCCAGCAAACTGATATCCTGATCAATGGTTTCGGTCATGCTCTTGTCACCGGACAGCACCGCTTCATAGCCAAAGCAGTCGCGCAGTACCCGACCGTTTTCCTGAGCGGCATTGCCACTCACCGCATGCAATGTCTGCTTATGCTCTCCCTGGCCTCCCAACAGGGGGTCGGGATTGAGCTGCAATGTCCATTTGTCGAGCAGCGATTTTGACGGGTCATCAGGATGCGGGCGTGATCGCATCATCCACAACCCCTCGGGGGACCCAGACAATATGATGTTGGGGAACAGGTTGAACTGGAAAACGGTGGTAAGCTGTTCATCTGACAATGCGGAATAATCATAGCCGTTCTTGCCGCTTTGTTGCCGTTTCGCCTTGCTGATGGCAGCGGGGATCTCTTCAACCCGCCCGACAAATTCACTCGGATCGATGCCCAGCGCGTTCAGTTGCATTTCCTGATAATCGGTTGGTTTGTCCGGGACCGGATAGCGGGAATCGGTCATAAAGCCAGGTACGTACAGGCCGGTATGACCATGCTCGAACAGCTCGTCGGTTGCATTGGGGCAGTCGACAAAGCGCTTATGCTGCGGATGGATATGATCGACATGATATAATTCCGAGAAATTGTCGATCATGGCTTTCCAGTTGCAATCGACACTGACGGTCTGGTCTTCCAGCAGCACCATATCGGCAATATTATAGGGAGATATCCTGGCCATCAAAATACCAAGAAACTCGGACAAAGGCGCTGCGTCGATGTCCATATTTATAAAGACAAAGCCTTTCCAGCTCTCCAGTTTGACGGGTTTTAGGCGCAGCCGGTCAGTCGGCAGGCCACCGGGAAAGCTTTTCGCGTCTGGCGCGGCACGCAAACTGCCGTCCAGATTGAAGCACCATGCGTGATAGGGGCAGGTGATCAGCGGGGCCGTGCCGACGCCCTCCGCCAGAAGTCGCGTGCCGCGATGGGTGCAGGCGTTGTGATAGGCGCTGAGCGCACCATCGGCGGTACGGGCAAGGATGATGCTGTCGTTGCCAATGTCGAACACCACATGACTTTTTGGCGCGTGCAAATCACTTTCCAGTGCTGCAAGCAGCCATGTCTTTCGCCAGATGTGGTCGGTTTCCAGCTGCATGATGGATCGGTCATGATAACGGTCACCATCGATATGCACGGTTTGTATGTCAGCTTCCCGGATCATGGCTGCTCCAAAGTGAAGATAGGTGATATCTGGATTGATAGGCGGTTCCCCGCCTTTGGGACATTCACCTTTTTGCCAGCCCGGACTTTGGCGTGATAAAAGACGCCAGCAGGTTCAAACATAAGGCCATCGCGCCTAACCAGCGCTTGCAGCAATCTCAATTTACCGACAATTCGCTTCCATTTTTTTTTGCAGCGATTAATTGATTTCTATGACCTTGAGGCAATTTCTTTCCGCGTTGATATTTGTTCACCTGTTTTCTAGTGGTTTAGTCGAGGCAGCAGTCCCTGAATCAAACCAGGGCGGCAACAGTCCGCAGATAGATTCTGACAGTGATTTTAATCAGATTTTTCTAGATTTAAAAGCGGCGAGCAAGCCCAGGATTTTCCGCGAAGACAATAGTGAAAGTAATTCTGCTGGAAGCCAGTCTAGAATCACGGCGGAGCAGGACTTGCACAGAATAAAAAAACCATCAGCTCCCGATTCGGAGTTTTCTCAAATTTTTTCAACATGGCGGAAGCACTCCGTTTCAAACCGGCCTGCGTCGACCAGGCCGACATCAAATAAAAATGATCCTGCTTTTGCTGGGCGCGGAATACCAGCGATCTCTAGCGACTTCGGACTTCGGCGGGATCCGTTGACTCATAAAAACCGGCTGCATAAGGGATTGGATATACCCGGCGCATTGGGATCCGCGATCTATGCCACGGCAAATGGTGTTGTTGGCGAGGCAAAATGGCTTGGCGGCTATGGGCTTTTTGTAGAAATTGATCATTCAAAAGGGGTTAAAACCCGTTATGCTCATCTATCACGCATCAATGTGGTCCCGGGGCAAAAGGTTCGCCGCAATGATATCATTGGGTTTATGGGATCGACCGGCCGATCGACCGGCAGTCATTTACACTATGAGGTGCATATAGATGGTGTTGCTGTGGACCCAAAGCCAATGATCACCGCAACCGATAGATAAAACAGGATTTTCCATGGCGTTAATCAGAAACCTTGCTCCTGCCGCAAGGGCTTGACAGAGGTGGCTCGGTTTGTCTGCACAGTGATTGGCAAAAGATAAGTGGATCGTCTGCCGGTTGTTTCCTCATTATTCCGATATGGGGTGTCATGCAGGGAGGGCGTAGCCCGACCGGAATGACGCCCC
>Ga0209491_10004245_pt1 | contig 22299 bp, 21 predicted proteins | sample BON02_FD_187213 | JGI IMG/M metagenome (GOLD analysis project Ga0209491, IMG submission 187213) | Freshwater microbial communities from Lake Bonney liftoff mats and glacier meltwater in Antarctica - BON-02 (SPAdes) (version 2) | ecosystem: Environmental > Aquatic > Freshwater > Ice > Glacier... | reverse complement strand
CAAGCGACAGAGGCAGTCCCCTGCGATGTTTGTCCTGATTGTCTCCCACAAGCGGTCGCATTAACCCCCTGTGATGTTCGTCCTGCTTGAACTCCACAAGCGGTCGCATTAGCCCCCTGTGATGTTTCTCCTGCTAAATACCCACAAGCGGTCGCATTATCCCCCTGCGTTAGTTGTCCTGATTGTCTCCCACAAGCGGTCGCATTATCCCCCTGTGATGTTTGTCCTGCTAAATACCCACAAGCGACAGCATTATCTCCCTGCGTTTCTTGTCCTGCTAATCTTCCACAAGCGACAGAATTAACCCCTTGCGATACTTCTCCTGATTGAACTCCACAAGCGACAGAACCAGCCCCTTGCGATACTTCTCCTGCTTGATTTCCACAAGCGGTCGCATTAACCCCCTGTGATGTTTGTCCTGCTTGAACTCCACAAGCGGTCGCATTAGCCCCCTGTGATGTTTGTCCTGCTAAATACCCACAAGCGGTCGCATTAGCCCCCTGCGTTGTTTGTCCTGATTGTCTTCCACAAGCGGTCGCATTAGCCCCCTGTGATGTTTCTCCTGCTTGAACTCCACAAGCGACAGAATAATCTCCCTGTGTATTGTTTCCTGCGTTTTTACCAAATGCTACCTGTGTCTGTGTAATTTTCAAAGTATCAACCACATTAAAATCTCCTGTTGCTGGATTGACTGATATAGGATTTGTTAAAGTGTCTGTTCTTAAATCCAATTGTAATCCTGAACCACTTGTAAAAACTATGAAAAACGATGCGTCTGTATCCGTTTCAGTAATAGTAATCGTATTATCATATGCGGTTATTTGATTTGTTCCGTTTGAAAAATTAAGAGTTCCTAAATTCAATATATCTTGACCCAAAGCATTACCGCTGTCTGCTAATACATTCCCTAATGAGATTGCTCCTGGTTCTAAACCTGTAAAAGCGGTTTCCTGAATTGTTCCGTCTTCAAATCCCAAATTTTCTACCCCAGTAATATTATTCCCATTCATTAAAAGGTTGGTGTCTGCGTCAATTTTTAAATATCGTCCATCATATTCTACTCCTGAAAAAACCTTGCGGTTAAAAATGGGTAAATTTTCTGTGGGTGGGGGGTATGGTATTCCTGATGTCGCCATTATATATAATATGAATATATAATTATTTTGGTAATAAATATATATAATATGCTTAATTTTGCCCTAAATTACTTACGGCGTTGCTGTAAAAGACAATTGTGTGAGTATTCCACCAGCATTGATAATCCCACCTGAATTCTGTGATACATTGATACGGAATTGTCCCCCACTTGGTAATATAAACCCTGCCGTTGCCGTATTTGATGTATTCAATCCAACATTACTGGGATTGAATTGTGCTGCGAGATTAAAACCAGTTAAGTAATCCTCAATTATAATGGCGACATTAAAAGTTGAACCAGCAGACGAAAAAGTTGCTGTTGCTGATGCGTTGATTAGCATTGGAACACCGCTGGAATTGGTTATTAAACCAGTAAGAGAGTTTAAGGTCATACCATTAGTTCCCACTGAAATAGGACTATCCCATAATATCGCAGTGATAATTCCACTGCTTATATTTTGGCTCGAATTTTTTGCGTATCTGTAAAAGGTAGGAATGACTGATGATGCTGACGATGCCGTTCCGTAAAAAATCTCCTTGTTTGTTGTATCGTAATATAGGGCTTCCGTAGTTGTCCCATTCCTAATGGGCGAAATAAATAGTCCTGGGGTCGTTGGATTAAGTGCGACCCCATCACCAACAATACATATGCTATTAGCAGACCCATTTGTTGCTGATGCGTTTGTGCCGATAGCGACAGCGTTTGTCCCTATATTTCCACCAGCAGAATTTCCAATACAAGTAGCATTAAAACAATTCGACCCAGCATTAACTCCAATACAAATGCTCTGTGTAGCACTTGCTCCTGCTCCATTTCCTAAAATAACATTATTAGTTGAAAATGTAATACCACCAACGCCATTTATATTTTGCCCCATCGCATCGTCGCCTTGTATAAGCACTTGGTTAAGGTCTTCTAAACCAGTTCCTGTATAGGCTGTTGTTTGAATAGTGCTATCCGGAAAAAGAATTGAACCATCAGTATTAAATAACCAAGAAGATGCGTTGGAACTCAACTGAATACCTACATTTGAAACAAAGTCGTAATTACTAACACCTGTATATTGTAATGAATTTGGTAGAATATTTGTCGTATTAATATCTCCTGTTGTTTTGTTTTCATTAGATATTGTAAATGTTGGAGAAGATGACGATGTTGTTGGATTTAAACCTTGTATAGAACTCCTATATAATACATCATCGTAAAATAGTAGTAATTGTGATGGGAGTAATTGTGATAAACGAGTAGCGACACCTGCGACGGCAGTAGCAATGCTTGATAAATTATTGATTGCTTGAAAATTAGCATTGCCTCCTGCGGTTAAAACACTATTAATGTCTGGTGTGGCTGGGGGGTAGGAACTACCATTTATTGTTAATGTCGAAATATCATTTAAGTTTGTAATATTTTGTCCCATCGCATCGTTGCCTTGTATAAGCACTTGGTTAAGGTCTTCTAAACCAGTTCCTGTATAGGCTGTATTTTGTGTTGTTCCATCAAAGAATTTTAAACCATCATTCGTCATTAACTCCAACAGTCCTCCCACTTCAATAATATCATCTTCGGCATTCAATCTTATTCCAAAATCTTCAATCGCTCCCAAAGATGTAATCGCCAAATTTGCTCCTGTTAAATTACCTGTTGTGCTATATATCAAAGCATCGCCTAATTGGACGATTGAATTTATTTCGCCATTGGTTGCGGTTGGTAATATCGTTATTTGCGTATTGGTCGTTGGGTCAGTTCTGGTTGTTGCTCGTATAGCATATCCAGGACTATTTACAAGTATATTTAGGGCATCTTCGCCAGTATCAGTTTGCTCTAATGTGATTTTATCATTAAAAAATGATTGGTCGTTCGCTGTAAAAACACCATCTATATTCGTTGTTTCCATATTTTCCGTCCCTTGGGCGTCTGGAAATTGTAAGAAGAACTTTTTGCCCTCATCTAATGTAAGTCCTTCTCCCCCTGTTATAAAGTTCAATGGATTAAAAATAGCGACATTTTGATTTGGGGGTGGGTAAGAAGCCATTTGTCTATATATAGGATAGATATAATTTTATTAATAATAGGATTTATTCTTAAATTATATTCTCATCTTAATTATATAGATGCCTCCAAAGAAGATTAAGAATGATGGAAAACCAACAGGACTGATTGAAAACTTGTATGAAAAGATACCAAAAGAACTACTGGATAAGGTTGATAATCCTAACTTTAATTTACATCGCCTAAAACTACCATTCCGTATGTGTATAGTCGCCCCTTCTGGTTCAGGTAAAACCAATTTTTTAATTAATCTCCTTTCTATAATGAGTTCAGGTAAGGGAACATTTGCGTCAATTCATATCATCACCAAGAATGCTGACGAACCGCTGTATAAATGGATACAATCAAAAAGCGACCAAATTATTATAAAAGAAGGACTTTCTAATACTCCCCCTTTGGATAAGTTTGATAAAGAGTTGAACCATTTGGTGGTATGGGACGACTTGGTATTAGCAAAGGATTTGAGTATGGTTGAAAATTATTATATCAGGGCGAGAAAACTGAATGTGTCCGTTATATTCATTAGTCAAAGTTATTTCAAAATCCCTAAAATTATTCGTAATAACTGCTCTTATATGGTGTTGTTAAAATTAAGCGGAAACCGAGAAGTCAATATGATTTTAAGCGAATTTGGTTTAGGTGTTTCAAAAGAACAACTAATAGCATTATATGAATTTGCTACAAGAGAAAAGTTTAGTCCGTTGCTTATTGATTTGGAAGCCGATAAAGACAGCCGTTTTAGAAAAGGGTTGATTGATATAATAAGTATTCCAGAGTAATTGATGTTTTTCCTTTTTAAGTATTTAAAAAACTACTAAAATAGATGTTTTTTGAAAAATAAAATATTAATTTTTATTTTATTTTTTTTGTGCTTCATCTTCATCTATTTTTCTCATATTTTCCCAGTATATTTTAGCAGTATCGCATATATTTATAGGTGTTAATTTCCCTTTTTTTTCCTCTACATATTTTATCATTTTTCTCGCTATATTTTGACCCCTTAACCAAGTGTTTATAAATTCTATATCGTTGTTTTTGTTAATAAACATATATGCTAATATTATCCGTTCGCCGTAATCATCGGTATAAGCGACCCACAAACCCTTTAAATGATGGTAGTTCCCCGTATATTGGTATAAGCATCTTTGTAATTCATCGTTTTTAAGTTTATCTATAAAGGAATAATATTCGGTTGAACTTTGTTTTAAACGATTATATTCGCTATATTTAATTTTCATCGTCCTATATATATATAATACATATATTCTTTATATTGTTTTTTAATATATATCTTAATTATTAATATAAACTTTTCCTAAAATAAATAAAATAATATATATATATCTTAATTTGCCCTATTACCAAAGTAATACCCCAGCCCAAAACCCAGGGCTTCCTATTTTGTCTATATTGCGTCTGTGTCGTATATGGTATAACCTGCGTCGCTCGTCTGCGTAGGATTTCCCCCTTTCTTGTATATATGTGGGATAGTCCTTATATCCCATTGCTCCTATTGATGCTATTTTTTCGCCGTTTTTAAATACATCTATCTTCTTCTTGCTGTTTGTAGATGGCTTTACTTTTACTCCGTATTCCTTCGCTCGTTGTATGGTATAATCTGTTATTTGATACATATTATATTATACTGATATTTTATTTCTTAATGCTCCGTTTCAGTATCCAAATTTGGATATTTTTTTATATAACAATCATAGCAAATATCATCATATTCAATTTGGGGGGTATCACAACCACAAGTTAAGCAATAGTCGTCATCGGTCTGTTCCATCTTCTTCTATACACTATATAAATTGTATTATATTGTATTATATTGTTTTTATATTCGTTTTCATTTTATATAATATAAACATTATATACTATTCATTAATATAAATACCTAATACCTAAAAGAACCTACGATTTCAAAGAGTGTCTCTACGAGGAAGAATTCCTGGAATAGGTCTTGGTTCTAAAAGTTATTTTAGGTATTAGGTATTTATAAGAACCAATAATATAAAACATTATATACTATTCATTCTTATAAATAACTAAAATAACTAGAATAACTAGAATACCTAAAATAAACAAGAGTGTATATACGAGGGAGTAAAAACTACAAAAGGTTTTGAAAAGATAGGTATTTTCCCTATATTTTAGGTATTAGGTATTTATAAGAACCAATAATATAAACATTATATACTATTCATTAATATAGATACCTAGAATAACTAAAATACCTAGAATAACTAAAATAACTAGAATACCTAAAATAAACAAGAGTGTATATACGAGGGAGTAAAAACTACAAAAGGTTTTGAAAAGATAGGTATTTTCCCTATATTTTAGGTATTAGGTATTTATAAGAACCAATAATATAAACATTATATACTATTCATTAATATAAATACCTAGAATAACTAAAATAACTAGAATACCTAAAATAAACAAGAGTGTCTCTACGAGGAAGAATTCCTGGAATAGGTCTTGGTTTCAATAGGTCCTTTTAGGTATTAGGTATTTATAAGAACCAATAATATAAACATTATATACTATTTATTATTATACAATACCTAAAAATAACTAAAATAACTAGAATACCTACGATTTCAAAGAGTGTCTCTACGAGGAAGAATTCCTGGAATAGGTCTTGGTTTTAATAGGTCCTTTTAGGTATTAGGTATTTATAAGAACCAATAATATAAACATTGTTAAAAAACAATATAAAGAAATCACCTTAATTATATATATAAGATGGAAACAGATTTGAATACAAAGATGACCCAAAGAGAATATATGCGTTTGTATAAGCGTAAGCAATACGCAGAAAAACCTGATGATATTAAAGCAAAGAATAAAGCATATTACGCCAAATACAAATATGGAATGAGTAGCGATGATATGAAGAAGTATGATACATTACTTCCATTGGTAAGCAAAATAAAGAAGAATTGTGAAGAATTGAAGGAGAAGAATGTTGCGTTTTTAAAAGATATATTAGCACTGGTTTTAGGACAAGTGGATTGCTAATAAGTATATATAATATATATACCAAAATTTATATTATAAAACATTTAGGGAATTTATAATATAAATCAATATTTAATATTGAAATTAAAAATCAATATAAAGAAATTATTATATAGAGTATATATATAGAGATGGAAGTTATTAAGCAACTTATTAAAGACAAGTTTTTACTTTTCAATGTTGGCGACAACAAAGCCCCAGTAGATAAGAGGGGGAATGGTATGAGTGGTTGGATAAACAAGTCATATGATGAATTGTTAAAGGAACACAACTATAATAGCAACCTTTGGGGTATGTCGTTGGGATTACAACAAAACGGCAGACGAATAATGTCGTTGGATTTTGATGTCTATAATAAGAAATCACCTGATGGAAATTGCGAAATAACATTAGGAAAGTTGAATGAATATTTAGAAGGTTGTTTAAACAAAGATGGAATGTATATCAGTTCTACGGAAGGAAATATGAATGTATTGGTAGATTACACATATAGACAAGATATAATAGATATGGTTGTAAAACTGGGTTCTAATAAGTTCCAACACAGCGGTTTAGAAATCTTATTAGGAGGAAACCAAGTTATTCCACCAAGTCAAACACAATGTAAAAGGACTAAATTATTAGGAAAACCAAGAACATACCAAAACAATCAACCATTTTACGAAATCACAAGCGATGATGATTTTACGGCTAATTTCATCATTAATTTATTCAATATCAAATTCCAAGAAAACCAAACTACAAAAATAAAAACAAAGCCAAACGGCAGATACAACGAAAACCAATCAGTAATCCATACCGATACAACCGATACAACCGACAGCGACAGCAAAACAGATGATGAAACCGAATATGATGATAAATTTTTAGAATTGTTGTTTAAAATAATCAAAAACGAAACAAAAAAAAGTAAAAAAGTGATTGATTGCGAAACAATAAAAGTAATTAATTGGGACACTTGGTTTCAAATAGCAGGAATATTGCGTTATAACAATTACGATTTTAAAATATTTCAAAAATATTCCAAGTTAGGAAGCGACTACAATGAAAAATCAACAAAGGAACTATGGAAGAGTTTAAAAAATGGCGATAAGACAATGTCTATATACGGCTTACAAAATATAGCAAAACGATTAAATCCGTATGGATATAGGGAATGGTTAGATAAGCACAATGAAATCTTACATCTGGGGATTTTAAACAAGGGCGAGAATGATGTAGCCATATTCATATCACATTTTTTAGAAACCAATTTGGTTTATTGCGTAAAGGAATGGATACATTTTAACGAAAAAACCAATCTATGGGGCATTATACCTGAACCAACCGCATATATAATCACCACAATTCAATCCAAAATAAGCGAAGCACAATCATTCACACTACAAGAGATGGGTATGACGACTGATGAAGACAAACTGGGTAAATTAAGAAAAGAAAAAAGAGAATACGACGATGAGTATAAGATGGTTTGTAAATCGTCATATAGTAGTCAGGTAGTAAAATTTTTGAAGACCTATTTAAGAAACGACGATTTTACAAACGGATTAGACGAGGGTTTATACAAGTTATTTTTTAGAAACGGATATTTGGATTTAAAAACCTACACCTTCGTAAAAGGAATAAAGCGAAGCGATTTAATTACAAAAACTATTCCGTTTGACTGGGAAGAACCGACCGAAAAAGATATAGCCGAAGTTCGCACAACACTCAAAAAAATATGTAATTGGAACGAAGAACATTTGGAATATTATTTGAGTATGTTAGGATATACCTTTACTGGCGATTGTTCCAAAGAACAAAACTTTTGGTATTTACGAGGACAAACTGCGTCCAATGGTAAGTCCGTTATTTTTGAAACATTGGAAAAGATAATGCCGACATATGTAATGAAAGCAGGTAGTGATGTTTTAGATAAGGGTGCTGATATGCGTAAAGAAGTAGCAACTTGGAGAGGACTGAAATTGCTTTGGTTGAATGAGGTAAGCACCAAAATCAAAAATGCCGAATTGGTAAAATCAATATGCGACGGAACAGGTTATAAATATAACCGATTATATAGCACAGAAGCAATTGTAATGCCTATTACATTTAAACTGATTGCGGTTAGTAATAATTCATTGGTTATTGCTGGGGACGCAGGAATAACCAGAAGGTTCAGGTTATTACAACACAACTCACAATTTAAAGACGATTACAAGGAGGACAATTACGAACGATTGGAGTTCAAGAACGATAAGGAATTATCTACAAAATTAACAGGTGAATTGAAGTTCGCACTCATTTCATTAATTGCTACATATTCAAACGCATACTGGATTGAAAAACAATTAAAAAAATATCCAATTGAATGGAACGAAGAAGCCAGTGAGAATATGGCTGAAAACGATATATTTACTGAATGGTTTGATGATACATTTGAACGAGATGTAGGATATTTTATACACAAAGAAGATTTTAATAGTGTTTTTCAACATTCACCAGTTAAGCACCTGAAACCGAAGGACGAAGTAGCAAGAATGAAATATGGTTGTAGGTATGAAAGTCAAACGATAAAAACCATATCAATAATGAACGGCACAAAAACCATTAAGAAAAAGGGTTATTGGTTAGGGTTCAAGTTAAAAGAAAGAGAAGAAAAATTAGATGAAGCAGATGATGTTTAGGAAAATTAGATAAAAGTTAATTCTTTAATATTTTTATCTAATGTTAATATATAGATATGAGTTCAATACTTTTAGCAAGTAGCGACCCAAACGATTTGGAGCAATTAACCGAAGACCGATTGTTTCCATCATACAACACAACCGAAACCAAAATAGAACTACCATCTACACCAACGGCAGAACAAGACACAATATATTTAGAGAAAAAAGAAAGAGCAATGAAATCAAAAATTATTGCTTTGGAACATATGGGGAAACACCCATTAACAAATCCATCATCATTTAGCAGAAGAGATAAGGAACGCTTACTAAAAATAATGCGAGAATGGTTTGATAAGACCGATGAAGAACTCAATGCCGAGTTTAATGATGTAGTTATTGATAAGGTATTGAATGAAACCAATGATTACGAAAAATACAGAATATCAAACAATGCTATTACATACCCAGAGCAACCGCCAATGAATACTGATATAGCAGGAAACCAAATTAAAACGGGAGCAAGTGCCGTCCCAATTGAACCAATGCCTTTTGGAATACTATAATTAAGCCCTCTTTATCAAATCTAATTAAAAAACTATATATTACTTTTTTATCTAATGTAATGTATATATAATGAGCGGACAACCTTTGAAAAATCCACTGGACGCATCAAAGTTTAGGGAAGCCTATATGGCGAATTTAGACCTACGAGCAAGATTAGACGACACCAACTTACAGGCGAACAAGAACTACAATAGAACAGGGCAAACGCCAGTAGAACCGAGTGATTTTAGGACAAGTGAAGAGAAATTAGCCGATGTAGCAAGATTGAGAATTGAAGTTAGACAGCGTTTAGGAGAAATTGCGGACGGACAACAGGCGAACAAAATAGCACAGGTATTAACCCAGCGAGAATTACAATTTTACGCACAGCAATACCCAGAAATCAATGCTATAATAAAACCGAGATATGCTTTGGGGGTTTTAGCCGATATATTTGTTCCATTCCTACAAAACTATATGACCGATACAAGTTCAAATTTAGGCGTAGCATCAGGATTACAGCAAGTTTCAGGACGAAATATGTTGTTGAGCGGACAAAATATATCAATAAATTTAGCAAGGAGTGAGGATTACGCAGAACTATTAGCAGAAGCACCTGAATTAAGCAGAGCAATTGGTAATATAAAAAGAGTTATTCCACCACCAAATTTATATGATATGATTGCTACTAATGCTAACGCAGACCAACAACAGGAATTATTACAAGAAGCGAACAATTTAATAAGCAATTTACCAACCTTATCCCAAATTAAAAAGGCGATTGATGATATAAAACGAGTAAAAAATATTAGAACCTATGATGGAAGCCGAGATATGAACGCTTACGGCGTAGCATTAGAGCGAGTTAGGGAATTAATAGAGCCGACCGACGATGCTTTAATACAAGCAAATAATTTAGCATCAGTTATAGGGTCAAAACGAGAAGCAACTAAAATAACGGCAGGACGAAAACCGAAAGTAGATATGCGAAATGAAGGAGATGACGAACGACCGCCGATGCCGTCTGGCGATTTCAATATTCTAACAATGAGGTCATTAGTTAATAAATCAAGCAAAAAAGCACTGATAAAAGCGTTAAAGGAATTACACAACACAAAAGGAGGGGTTTTAACACCTGACGAACAGACCAGTTTAGATGGAATGAAATTAAAAGAAGTCAAAGATTTTGTTAATGATAATATGGATAGAATACGCAGAGCAGTAGGTATGAAAGGAACAGGTTTATCAGTCAAAAAACCGAGATTGGATATTATAGATAAAAATTCTGTTGATTGGGAAGGCGGAGTAAAAGCGACCCAGCGTTTTGTTCCATTTGGTAGGTATATAATTAATACGCACCGATTAAATGACGACATTGTAGCCATCAAACGACACAGAGGCGGTTGTTTAAAAGAATTTCCAAGCACAAGAATTAGCAATAGATTAGGTTGTATCATTAGGGAGATTGTAGGCGGAGGCGTTCCAACATTTAATGATTTAGATGAATTGAATGATAATGAACGAGCATACTTACACAAAATAGCAAAGTCAAGTAATATATTAGAGAGATTGAGTATTCCAGCACCTAAAAAGAGCGAAATAGACAAGGAACTTAACGAGTTTGAAATCTTAAAGGGGCAAATTATAGCAGGAAACGACAATAAAGATGTAATCAAAAAATTTAAGATGCTTATTTTGAAGTTGAGTAATAAAAATATCATACCTAAACCGCAAGTGAGAGAGTTGTTGTTTGATTTAACAAATATGGGTTATTAAGAGCAAAAAAAGTTATATTATTTTCTAATGTAATTATATATTAGAAGATGAGCGAAAGTGGATATTATCCAGTAGTTGTTAATCCAGGTGTAAGACCACAAACAAGCGACCAGCCCCCCTTTTTTTTTGGAGGAAGTCGAGTTCCATTTGATTTAGGAATGATTGGACGAGGTATTAAAGGCACAACATCACTTACAAATAAAGGAGATTTAAACTTTACAACCAAGAAAGGCGATAAGGTGTTCCATAGAGGAGGGCATTCTTTAAAAATATATGGAAAGACCCCCTATATGAGAAAGTAATTAATTATTGAATTAATTTAGGCGATATAACAAAAATATTATATGTTTGTATAATATAGATGCGAACAATAGTGTTGAATAGAGGCAATTTAGTAGGCGACGGACAGAATAATAAAATGATTTATCAGTTTCCAGGTTCAGTATTATTTCAGGACACTTATATTGCGGTATCTCAAATAAGTATGTATTACTCTTGGTATAACATATCACAAGCACTACAAAATAACATATTACAATACACTTGGCGAGTTGGTGCGACAACCAACACTTTTACAATCACAATTCCTGATGGATTGTATGAAGTCGCCGTATTGAACGAATTGCTACAATATTCTTTTATTGAAAACGGACATTATTTAGTGAATGCGTCCGGACAAAATGTATATTACGCCGAAATACTTGTAAATCCCAGCAGATACGCAGTTCAATTGAATACTTTTTTAGTTCCTTTGGCTTTACCAGCAGGTTGGACTGAACCAGCAAGTTGGACTGGATATCCAACGGCTACTTTTAATCCCCAGTTCATATTACCAGCAAGAGTGAATGAGTTGTTAGGTTTTTCTGTTGGTTTCACCACAGATGCTAATACAAGCAATGCGTATGTCCCGCCATCAGGTCAGGATTATATCAGTAAATTAGCAAACGGCACTTTGTCGTATGTTAGCACAACCGCTCCTGATATTCAACCTAATTCATCTATTTTGGTGTCTGTAAGTAATATAGACAATCAGTATTCCCAACCTTCTTCTATTTTATATTCAATTGTTCCTAATGTTGCTATTGGTGAATTAATTAGTGAAAAACCGCCCCAGTTTGCTTGGAATAAGTTAATTAATGGAACATATAACCAACTTCGTCTAACCTTTTTAGGAACAGACCTAAATCCTATTAAAATTAATGACCCTTCTATAACTATTCTATTGGTGTTAAAAGACAAGGGAGAGATTTAGAGAATATTGCCTTTTTATTTTATAATTATTTTGTTGCTTAATTATATAATGAACGACCCAATTACCGAACAATACTTAAACCGAGTATATGATGAGTTCCAACGAGAGCAAATGAGATTGATGACGGAGTTCAAGAACGATGCTGGGATTGATGATAAGGATATACAAAAACAGATTACGATGTTGAATTCATTAACAATGAGTATATTGAAGTTTAGGAATTTAAAAAAATCCATTATAGAAAAAAAAAATAATTGTTAAGTATATAGAATGCCTACAACTCTTGTTTATACACCGATGATGAAACACAGTGGATTTTCAAGACATACCAGAGGACGAATGGGAGGCAGTGGTTTTAGTCCGTTGCTTTTGGACGGTGGTTTAGGCGGTGGTTCATCTTATTCAAGTATAGATGAATATATTGCTACAACAGGGCGTAATCCTGGAAGGGTTGCTGGAAATGGTTTAGGAAAATCATTTACGGATAAACTTGGAGGATTGAATGCTATAAAACCTGAAACAAAATCCAGAAAACCAAAAAACATTAATTTTTCTCTTTAATTAGATGAAATCATTTAGACCAAATAATAGCAATATTCCAAAATAATAATCTTTTGTAATATTATAGATATGTCCTGTGATAAACTCGTATTTGATTTGTCCCAAGAGGTGGAGGGTTCTCCCAGCGTTTTCGTAAAAAAGGATTGGTTGAATATTTTAGACAACCAAAACTCTAATTACAACAGCAATCAATCTGTTATAGATACTTCCCAACTTTCTAATAGCAATAAGTATATGTCTTACAGAGAGGCATATTTAGCAGTTCCTATGTTGCTTACTCTCGCAACAACGGATTTAGCAACTGCTGGAAATTTCCTACCTGCTACTGGTGCGACAAGTGCTGATTACGCAGTGGGTCTTAAAAACTGGTTCGGTCAAATCGTTCATTCCCTAACTTTGGATTACAACGGAACAACAACTATTCAACAAACACCATACTGTAATATGTGGAATTCATTCAAATTAATGACTTCGTTTTCTTGGAATGATGTATGGACGCAAGGTGCTACTATTGGGTTCTATCCTGATGACCCTTTGGCGTTCAAGTTCATTAAAAACGGCACTGCTACTTCATCTGGTATGGGTGTTTGTAATAATTCAACGGCTGGTGCTTTTGCTACTACCAGTGGTGCTTTTAATACTTATAGTTTAGGAAAAGGTAATGATGGTTTCGTAAAACGCCAACAATACATCGCCTACGATGCTGATGGTGTTTCAGGTGATGGAACATACGGAACTGATTTAATTTCTTCCTCTTCAAGCAGTCAAATATGGAAGTCCTATATTTCCAATAAAATCAACGGCGTTAATGCTACTACTCCTGGTGTTTTTCAAATTTCTATAATGGCTACCATCTATTTAAAGCATCTTCATTCATTTTTCGCATCTATTCCTTTGCTAAAAGGTGCTTATATGAAATTAACGCTCAATCTCAATAATACGACTACTCGTTTTAATACGACTGGTGGTTTGATGACTTTGGTCTCTGTCTCTAACGCAGTTGGTGGTGTTAATCCTTTGATGATTGCGGACAGCACCGCAGGACAGGGTGGCGTTGCTTTGGGTGCTTCTACATATACCGCAAATCTTTCAGTTGGGGCAAGATGTCTTGAACCGTCGCTATCTTCTCTTGTTGGCGTTCAAGAAGGTGGTGTCGCTCGTTCCGTTTATTTGTATCTTCCTTCTTATTCATTTAACCCTGTTTTTGAGAGTGCTTATTTGTCTTCTCCTATTAAGCAAATTAAATATACTGATATTTACCAATACCAAGTCAAAGGCGTTCAAGCAAATACTGGAATAGTAAATCAACTCATCACTAATGGTATTGCTAATATTAAGAGTATTTTGGTTGTCCCATTTTTCGCAGACCAAGTGGCTCATTCAGGTCTTCCTTCTGGTATTCCTGTATATCAGTCCCCATTTGACCCTGCTGGTTGCGGTGCTACATCACCTATGATAAACCTAACAAATTTCAATGTGGTTGTTTCAGGGCAAAATGCTATTTACAATACCCAGCGTTATTCGTTTGAGGAGTTCAATAACCAACTTTACGGCGTTAATGCTGTGAATGGTGGTATGACTGACGGACTTACCAGTGGTCTTATTGATAGATTAGGTTTTGATATGGAATTTGGATATTACTATATTGATTTAAGTAGAATGTTGCCTGTTGAGGAAAGCGTCCCAAAATCCATTCAACTTATAGGACAGAACCTTTCACAGAGCAATATTGACCTATTTTGTTTTATTGAATACGGCGTTTCCGTTTCCGTCGATATTTTGACTGGCGTAAGAGTTTAATAAACATTTAGGGAAAAATAGGCATTATTTTTAGTTAAGCAAAAGTCATTATTTTTTTTCTAACACTATAATATATATGGATAGTGTTAGAATAGACGCATCACCCAAACAACTTTCAAAGTTAAGAAACGGACACAAGGTAAGAGTAAAACCTGCTATGGAAGGCAATGGTGTTTGTATGGTAGTTAGACCTGAAACATATAATACACTTACAAGAGCGTTTGGACGAGGTAAAGGCGTTGAACTCGCATTGTCGCCAGATGAAATTTTAGCAAACCAACAAGCGTCTTCAAGTATGGAAGGACAGGGAATATTTGGTAAGAAGTTTGACCGCTTTTTAGAAAAACGAGGTATTAAAAACGCCGTATATAAATTTGGTGATGTTCTCAAAGGTGGTGTAAAACAAGGTATAGATTATACAAGAGGACAAGCACCTGAATTAGGAGCAACGGCAATGCGAGAGTTAGTAAAAGCAGTAGGCAGACCTGAATTAGCAACATACGCCGAACCCATTGGAAGGGCTGGTGCTGATTATATCGCAGGTAAAACGGCAGGTAGAGCAAAGGGTTATTTAGACAATCCCGAAGGACGAGGTTTTTTTGGTGATATGTTGAAGAAAGGATTGAAAACATTAGCCCCATTAGCAATTGATGCTGGGGCTAAATTCGCAAAGGAAAAACTCGCAGGTAATGGTTTCGTTTCTAATATTGGAGGAACGAACGGAAGTGCCGTTCATCAAGCAAGAACATTAGCACAACAAGTAGAACAGATGAGAGCATTAGAAGCCTTAAATCTCGCAACTGGTATGAATACTGGTTATATGGGAAGGGCTGGATTAGGAACGGCAATGGCGAACGCAGACCGAGCCAAGTTCGTTAAAGGAGGAGTGAAGCAAGAATTTGCTGGTAGAGCCATTGGTTCATCAAGAAACCGCTTATCAAGTGATATGGAAGTTTTACGAGGTATTAGAAAAAGCGGAGGACAAATTGGAGCAATAGGACAGGGTGTTCTTCCACCTGCTTTACAGAGCCAACCATATAGTGAAAACTTCCAGTTCCAATATACACTACCACCTGCTTTCCAAAGGGTTAGGTAAATTGTTTATTTAGTAATATATGTTGAAATTAATTATCTTATCATATATTATAGAATGTCTTTAACGGATACGCAATTGAAGGATTTAGCAAAGGCAATGGAATTTCCATTAGCAAAAATATCGTTTAAGGACGAACTACCGAGTAAATTGGAAATGAATAAAGGTTATATAATTAACATTGAAGATGCCGAAGATGAAGATGGAAACGCTAATGGAGGAACTCACTGGACTTGCTTACAAATAAATAAGTATCCTAATGGAAAAATTGAAGGAATTTATTTTGACCCTTATGGCGTTGGTATGCCCCAAGATGTGGAAAAGGCTGTAATTAAAACAATAGGGAAGAAAATACCGCATTCTACAAAAGATATTCAAAGTTTGATGAATAACGCCTGTGGTTATTATTGTAGTGCTTTTTTACACTTCATCAATTCATCGCAGTATAGAACGAAAAACTTATACGAAGATGTAAGTAATTTTTTGGATATGTTTGATGACCTGAATAAGAGTATAGATTTCAAGAAAAACGAATATATATTGAAACACTTTTTTAGAGCAAAAGATGAAAAGAAACGCATACCTGTTGAAATTGAGAACATTACTGACGCAACTACTGGAAACGGAAAAGATTTAACAAAAATACCTGTTGATGTAAAGATGATGTAATGTTTATATGACGCATTCTTATAAATACCTAATACCTAAAATATAGGGAAAATACCTATCTTTTCAAGACCTTTTCTATATTTCCAGCCTCGTAAAGACCACTCTTAAAACTTTTAGGTATTTTAGAATTCTAGTTATTCTAGTTATTGTATAATAATAAATAATATATAATTAGTTATTATTTTGTAATGTATTATTAGTCCTTTTTAACATATGTGTTAAGCATACTGGAAGATGAACCCATATCTTCCATTGTTTCATCAATATCGTTCTTTTGTTTGATAGTATCGCCAAATTTATCGGTTAAATATGTATGACGCAATTGATTAACACCCACTTTTTTCCCATCAAATATGCGGTTAAGACGCTGGTTCAGTTTTACAGATGAGAGTTTATTCATATTCGCATCAAATAGCAAGTAATCGGTTGGATTAATTTTCGCCCATTTCATTATAATATTTCTTAATTGAACTGGAATATCTACCTCTTGTCTGCCGTAAGTTTTGGCGGTCTTATATGAGTTAAAAACAAACTTGTTCTTATCCATATAATTATCTTTTTCTTTATCAACATTGCGTATTTTAAAATCAACAAAATCCTTACTGCGTCTTGGCTTTATATATACAGACCCCAATACAGCCATTATAATAAAGTTTTGGATTTGTTGTAAATCACTAGTAGTTATATTCTTTTTTTTCATTACCAGTTCAGCATTGCGTTTAAGGTCATCAAAAACCGCTTTTACATCACTGGTTTCAACCCAACTGGCTTCCTGTTGCGGTGTCTTTTCTTGTTTCGAAATATCCTTATTGTAATCTCTCACATCACTCGCCATCAAATCTCTATAAGGTTTCTTATCCGTTATAATAACTAAACTGCTTAAAATCGTTTTTCTACGGTTAGGGGGCATATCTGCTAAATATTTAAGGACTGGTTCGGTTTTTTCAAATTGGTCTAAATTAACAACACCATCGCCAAATACTCGCTTATATAAGTTTTTCAAGATGGAAGCATAGGTAGTTATTGAACTCGCTGAAAGGGTTGGACGCTTTTTAGAAATGTATTCCTTAATATCGTTCATCTATATAATTAAGATGAGATAAATATTTAGAAGGTTTTAATTAATTGTAAATATTAATTATTAGTTTAAATGATAATTAATAAAAATATTTGTATAGTATATAAGATATGGAAAATCCCAAGTTAAGGAGTTTCAAGAATGATTTAGCATTTGGTTTAGCAAAAGAGTTGGAAGTTGTTGATTTATTAAAGATGAACTTTGATGGAGAAGTCGATATTAAGAATACAAAAGATTTGTATGATGACGAATATTATCCATATGATTACGAAGGTTTAACTACTGGTATAACTTTTGAATTGAAATCAAGACGAGTTAAGAAGTATCAATATGATACAACCATTATTCCTGTGAATAAGATTAGGGATAATCAAATACCGCCCCAAATGTTTATTTTCAATTTTACTGATAATTGTTCTTATATTGAATATGATAAGGAAAAATTTAGTAAATATAGAATTGGTAATGTATCTACAACCAGATTTGGTAAGGTTGATTTACCTAAACCTCACTATTTCATTCCTGTAAATCATTTGACGGATTTAATACAAATATATGAAAGTTAATATTGTATATACATTAATACATTATTAAGCAATTACTTTATTTATATTAATATAAACTAAATATTAATATATATTATTGAATTATAGTTGTTTAAACTCATATAAGCATTAATAAAATTAATTTTATTAATGCTTTATACACTATTTTACTATATTATATGATGATTTACCTTAATAATCATATAATAGTTATATAACTATATCAAATACTTAACAATGGGTTAATGTATATACAATATTAATTATCGTTTATAATTATCTACCATCGTTGTTAAAAGATGTTTCATTAATCTACTTGGAATACTATATCGTTGTTCTATGGTTGGTAAATCTTGAACTGATATAATTTTATCAGGGTTAGGACAAGGTGCTACTTCTTTTAGACCCAATCCATTTGGAATATTTGTAAAAAAGTCTGTTAGTTTCCTTTTGAAATCACCATAGGCACAATATGTCGTAGTGTTCCTAATAAGTTTTTTTACTTTTTTATCTTCTCTCATCATTCCTTTTGGATTTTCCATTACAAATATAACATTAGGATTTAGTTTTTCAATATATTTAATAATATCTAATGTCCTGTATAATATTTTTGTTCCTTCCTTTGCTCTATCACTATAAGGTTCTGCTGTTTTTGTATTTCGTTCTTTTAGTGGATATGCTAATGGTGAGTAAGTATTACAAGGTGGGGACGCCCATATTAAATCAGGTATAAAGTCATTTTCTTCAAACCATTTTTTGTAATTCCATTTAAGTATATCAGTTAATATATCAGGTTTATATTTTTCTAAAAAATCCAAACTTTTTACTTCCATACCCATTTTCTTTCCCACTTTTCCTACTGAACCTGTGCCTTTAAAAAGTTCCAGTAGTTTTATCTTTCGCATACCACTACCTTCAATTCTATTTACGGACGATGAAGTTATCGCCCCAGTTAGTTTTTTCTTCGCAATTCACTCGCAATCGTCATTGCTTCCTTATAAGATACACCTCGCTCTCGTTGAACCTTCTTAACCAACTCAAACCAAGCATTCGGTTTCTTCATACCAACCCCAGCACTTCTGGCTAATGCGTCAGCCCCTTTGCTAATCAATGGCGTTGCTAATGCTCCCAGTTCAGGTTGCCCTATTACATCACCAGCCAAATTAGCCAAAGCAGGTAGTCCTTCCCTAATAGCAAACCCAGCAATTGGTTTTAATACACTTTTGCTAATTGTTTTTCCAGCCTTTTTGAACCAGCGTCCAATATCGCCAAATATTCCCTGTCCGCTCATACCCATTTGTAATTGATGGCTCATTACTCGTCTAATATGGTCGTTCATTTCAGCAATTTTGGGGTCGCCAGTAGGATTATATATAGCACCTCCGCACATCGCACAATGACCCCCTCCACACATACCAGTCCCCATTATTCTATTTTTTGCGTAATTAGCCCCAGCATCAACCGCCATATTAGCACCACTTTTCAAAGCACTTTTTGCTAAATCGCCAAAAAAACCATTTCCAGATATTTCTTTTATAGCATTTTCAATCTCTTCTCGTTGGTCTTCGTTCATATTAATTCCCATACTTTTCATCATATCCATTCGCTCCAAATGTTTTTTTAGTTTTTTCAATTGAGTTTCTTCCGCAGGTGTTAATACTTTTGGAATTTTTGGAACAGGAACAGAAACAGAAGCAACAGATTTCTTACTTTGGCGTTTAGATGATGGAATATATCCATCTTTAATACGAGGGTCGCTCATAGCACAGCCGTAAGTCATATTGTTCTTTTTAGCAAAAGCCCTAATATGTTCTACCCAACGATTACCTACGCCAGTCCCCATTATTCTATTTTTTGCGTAATTAGCCCCAGCATCAACAGCCATATTAGCACCACTTTTCAAAGCACTTTTTGCTAAATCTCCAAAGAAGCCATTACCATACATACCATCACCAGCATACATACCATTACCATACATACCATCACCAGCATACATACCATTACCATACATACCATTACCAGCATACATACCTCGTCCAGATGGTTCAGCCATACCTGCGTAAAGTCCCATACCCATTTCGCCATTCATTTTGCTCTTTTTAGGCATCTCTATATTATCAGTTGAGATATTATTTTTCTGTTTTTTCAATAAAACATTTAAATAAAATCTTGCTCGTTTAATAGTTCTCGGTTTAAATTTTTCAGGTGTCTTCATTATCATATTCGCAAACTTCTCTAAATCTTTTAATGGTTTTTTTTCGGTTCTATTATATTCCTTAAATTGTTTGCTAAAAGAACCCCATTTTATATCTTCAAAATCAATCGGCTGGTCTTCCATACCACCGCCTTCTATTTTGCGTTTAGTTCCCTTATCCAATTGGGGTCTGTATGCGACTGGTCGTTGAATAACTTGCGGTTGTGCTATTGTCGTTGTCGCCCTTGCGGTTGATGGTGCGGTTGCTGTTGCGGTCTTCCTTTTTTTACCACTATCAATAGAAATGTTCGCCATTATATTTGATAATTCTTCATCGCTATCTTCATCATCGCTTAAACCTCCGCCTTGTAGTTTGGATTGTCTGCGTTTTTCAGTTCGTTTTTGGTTCGCTATTTTATCCTGTTCTTTTTTTGCTTGTTTTCTTGCGTCTTCGTCTTCACCATATTTATTTGGTCTTCCTTTTGGTTTAGCCATTAATTTCTTTGCGTCCGCCTTCCGCTCTCTATTTATTTCAATGTTTTTCATTAGTTTTTCAGGTCTTCCTCGTTCTTTAACTTCGCCCATTGTTATTTTTGGTTTGTCTTTTACACTACGACTATCTGTTTCTATTCGCTCAAAACTACTTCGTATAATCTCTCGGTCTTTTGGTGAAAATAAACTTAAATGTATTATTTCCTGTTTTCCGTCTATTAGGACACCATCGGCAACTGATTTTCTTGATAGTTTTACTGATGTTTCGCCGTTTCTTGTTGCTAAATTCCGCTCTTGTGTTAAAGGATTAACCAATTTCCAACCCTTTTTACTTCTCGTAGCAAAATATTCGGGCAAAATCAATTCAGGTTCTCCCATTCTTGTTATAGCCACTTTTTCGTCTTTCGCAATTTTCGGCATCTATAATATTAATATATATTTTATTTTTTCCGTTATTACTAAATTGCTCTAAACAGAAAATACTATTATAACATATTATTTTCGCTATCGCCTCTATTTATAGGACTTGATGGTTGTATAATGGGTTGTCTATTTATTAGCATTTCATCTACTTCTAATTCTACTGCCGTATCTCGAACTATTCTTATTCCACAAAAACTACATTCTTTACATTTGCTTTTATACACTAAACTCGCACATTTTAAAAGAAATCCTGATGTCGTAGCAACAAAGGAAATCCAAAAAACTTCACTTAAAACCATCTATATAATATAGGTGGGATAAAAACAACAGCATATATATTTTTCAAATATACCTCTTGCCGTTCGTTTATCTCCTAATAATTCTTCTAATACCGATATAGCATTCCCATCACTATCTATATTAGAATACATTTGTATATAGTTATATTTTTATTAAGTATAAGCAAGTTCTCCTGTTGTAGGGTTATAAAATAAGGCTACGAACCCAGCTTCCACACCAAAATCTCGTATAGGTTTCACAATAAACCTACTTGTTCCAAGAGTATTTAACGCCGACCCTGTTCCGTTGATAACTATTGAGTTGGAGTGTTGATTTGTTTGTCCTGCTAAATACCCACAAGCGACAGAGGCAGTCCCCTGCGATGTTTGTCCTGATTGTCTCCCACAAGCGGTCGCATTAACCCCCTGTGATGTTCGTCCTGCTTGAACTCCACAAGCGGTCGCATTAGCCCCCTGTGATGTTTGTCCTGCTAAATACCCACAAGCGACAGCATTATCTCCCTGCGTTTCTTGTCCTGCTAATCTTCCACAAGCGACAGAATTAACCCCTTGCGATACTTCTCCTGATTGAACTCCACAAGCGACAGAACCAGCCCCTTGCGATACTTCTCCTGCTTGATTTCCACAAGCGGTCGCATTAACCCCCTGTGATGTTTGTCCTGCTTGAACTCCACAAGCGGTCGCATTAGCCCCCTGTGATGTTTGTCCTGCT
>Ga0209491_10004241_pt1 | contig 22306 bp, 16 predicted proteins | sample BON02_FD_187213 | JGI IMG/M metagenome (GOLD analysis project Ga0209491, IMG submission 187213) | Freshwater microbial communities from Lake Bonney liftoff mats and glacier meltwater in Antarctica - BON-02 (SPAdes) (version 2) | ecosystem: Environmental > Aquatic > Freshwater > Ice > Glacier... | reverse complement strand
GGGGGAGGAGGGGGAGGAGGGGGAGGGGCGCGGGCCGGCGCGGGCGGCCGGGCGGCAGAGGCGGCGGCGGAGGCAGAGGCGGCGGCGGCGGCGGCGGCGCGGGCGCCCGGCAAGGTGCGGTTGCTGCCGCCGCCGCCGCCGCCGCCGCCGCCGCCGCCAAACACGGCCTCAAAGGTGACCTGCTGCTGCCGACGCGGCCGGCCCCTCTTGCGCGGGGCCGTCAGGTCGCTCGACACCCCAACACCGCCGCCAGCCCGGGCGTCCGTCGGCAGCACGGGCAGCAGGCCCGCCTCGTGTCGGCCGCCGCCACCGCCGCCGCCGCCGCCGTTGCTGTTGCCGTTGCCGTTGCCGGTCGCGGCCGCCGTCGCCCGCCGCGTCGCCGCTGCCTCGGCCACGTCTGCCGCGGCCTCGGCGCGCGCGCACCGGGCCGCCTCGGCCGTCTCGTCCGCCTCGGCCTCGGCCGCCGCAGCCGCGGCCTCGGCGGCCGCCCCGGCGGCACGAGCGGCCACGGCGGCGGCCGCCGCGATGCCGCCCGCGGGCGTCGGCGGCGGGGCGGGGCCCGCCGCGGCGGGGGGAGCAGCGGCAGCAGCGCCCCCGTCAGCCGAGCCGGGCGGCGCCCCCCCCCCGGCGACGGCCGCGGCGGCCGCCGCCGCCACGGCCGCCGCGCGCGCCGCCTGCCCCTGCAGCCTGCGCCGCCGCTCGGCGAGCTGCTCCATGCGCGCGCCCGCCAGCGCGCGCGCCTTGCGGCGCTCCTCGGCCGTCTGCGCCACCTCCACGGGCACGGTGCCGGCAGCGGCGGCGGCCGCGGCCACAGCGGTCGGGCAGGCGGCGGCGGCGGCGCTCGACTGCTTTTGTGTGTGTGGGGGGTTGCGTGGCGGCGGCGGGTTGAGGGGATGGGTTGGTTGTTGTTTGAGGCGGCGAGCTTTGTTTGCGAGGCGCAAACGACGGCGTCGGCAGCGGGAGAGAGAGGGCGCGGAGCGAGCGAGGCGTCCCGAACGTTGCTTTTTCTGCAGCCCGCTCCCCAACACCCCCCCCCCTTTTCCCCTTTGCGCAGCCACGAATGACGGCCGCCCTCGTCGGACCAGACTCACCCCAGGAGGCGGCGCCCCGCCCGAGTCCCCGGCGCCCAGCCCCTGCAGCCGCGCGTCGGCCGCCACGCGCCGCCGCCGCGCCTCTGCGCGCGCGCGCTCGGCGCCCCACTCGCGGCGCGGCGTGAGGCAGCGCGCGACCTGCTGGGGCGCCCACAGCGGGACGATCTCGACGTCGCCGTCGTCGTAGGCGACGGTGTGGCGCACGCGCAGCGGGTCGTAGGCGACCAGCTGCGTCGTTGTTCGGTTCGTTTTGGGGGTTTCGTTTTTGTGGCGGCGTTTTTGTTTTTTTCCGAGGGTGAGAGCGAGACGAGATGACAATGGCGCGGGGAGAAAAAAATAAAGGCAGCAGCAGCAAACGAGGAGAAGCAATACGCGCGTGAACAAGAGAGAGAGAGAGAGAATGAGAGGGGGCGGGAAAACACACCTACGCGGTGCGATACAGCAGCGGCAGCGCAGAGCGAAGGGAAGAATGCGGAGCGTAAGCGTAAAACGAAAACAAGGGCGGGTGAAGAGAGAAGGAAAAAGCTCAGGCGGCGTCGTGGTCCGCGTCGTCCTCGTCGTTGTCGTCGTCGTCGCCCTCGCCCTCGCCAAACGCGAGCGCCTCGGCCACCTCGGCGTCGTCCAGGAACGCGCCGTCGGCGTCGTCGTCGTCGAAGCCGTCGGCGCGAGGCGCCCGGGGCTGGGGCGCAGAGACCGCGGCGCGGCGCGGCGCGCCCGCCCGCCCGCCCGCCGCAGCCGCCGCCGCCGCCGCCGCCTTGGCGCCCAGCGGCGCGTTCTTGTCGTCCTCGGGCGTCTCGAGCGCAAAGTTGCCCAGCCGCCCGTTACGGAAGTCGTTGAGCAGGCGCGCCCCGGCGTTCTCCACGTCGCCGCCGAAGCTCTCGGCCGCCACGCGCGCCACGAACGCCTCGCCCGTCATCAGGCGCGCGTCGAGGCGGTAGCGCCGCTCGAGCTGTTTAAGCGCGGCCGAGCGCCCGCGGCCAGGCAAGCGCTTGATCCGAGCGATCAGCGCCGCCGCCACCAGCGAGTTGAGGTAGGCGGCCTCGCCGATGTCGTCGCACATGGCCAGGCGCTGCGCGGCCACCTGGTCGCCGAACGCGGCCGGGATGACGCCGGGCGCGTCGAGCAGGTCGAGCGGGCTGGCCGCAAAGGGGCTGGCGGAGGGGTCGGCGCCGCGGTCCGCGGCCTCGGCGCCGCCCGTGCCGGGCGCCGGCGGCGGCGCCGCGCCCGCCGCGCCGGCGGCCGCGCCGCCGGCCCCTGCCGCCGCCGCCTGCCCGAGCCGCACCCACCGCAGCACGCGCGTGACGCCCGGGCGGGCGGCCGACTCGACCACCCGCCTGCCCAGCAGGCGGTTGATGAGCGCCGACTTGCCGATGTTGGGGAAGCCAATCACGCACGCGCGCACGGGGCGCGGGCGCAGGCCGCGCGCCGCCCGCTTTGCGTTGACGCGCTCGCCCACGCGCAGCGCCGCCTTGCGCACGGCCGCCACGCCCTTTCCGCGCTGGCCGTCGGTCCAGAACACGCGCTCCCCGATAGTGCTGCTGCGGAAGTGGGCGTCCCAGGCGAGGCGGTCGGACCGGGAGACGCCGTCGGAGCGGTTGATCAGAACTAAGCGCGGTTTTCCGCGGCACCACTCGGGGACTTGGGGGTGCCGCGTGGCCGCGGGGATGCGGGCGTCGCGCACCTCTAGGACGACGTCGACCATGCGCAGCTGCTCGCGCAGCTGCCGCTCGGCGCGGGCGATGTGGCCCGGGTACCACTGGACCATGTGGGTGGCGAGCGCGGCGTCGGACGAGGCGGCGGCGCCGCGCGACATCGGCGGCGACGAGGGGTTGGCGCCGGGCGCGGCGCGGCGGCCGGCGCCGGCGCCGGCGGATGCGCGGCCGCTGGCGGTCGGGTTGCCGCCGGGCGCGGTGGCGGCGCGGGCGCGGGGCGTGCGGCTCGGGCGCGCGACGGCGGCAGGCGCCTCGTCGCCGTCGTCGTCGCAGCCGGGGACGGGCAGCACCATGACGCGCGGCGCGCGCGGGGGGGCGGGCGCCGCGCGCGCGCTCCACGCGCCGCCGGACGACGCCCCGCCGCCGAGGCCGCCCGACGGCCGGCCGTCGTCTCCCGTCTCTCGCACCGCGGCGGCCGCCGCCGCCGCCGCGGCCGGCATCTTTGCGACCTGCTTGGCGAGGCCCGTGGCGAGGCCGATGTCGTCGACCGAGTTGATGCGGCTGGCGTAGTAGGACGGGTCGCTGTCGAGGCCGCCGTCCTCGAGGGCGCCGTCCTCGCTGTCGAGGTCGTCGGCGGGCGCAGCAAGGGGAGGGGGGGCCTTGCGGGCGAGGCGCCTGCCCGCTCCCCTTCCGCCGGCCTCCGCGACGACCCGAGGGGCGCGCGCCGAGGGGTGCCGCAATGCCCAGGGGCTGTGCAGGGTCCCAGTGGCCCCGACCATCCGCCCGCGCCCGAGCATAAACATCGCAGGGGCGCGCGGGCAAAAAGGAAAAAAGAGGGGCGGCGCGTCAAACGGTGTCGGGAAGCAGAAGAAGGGGGCGATTGGGTGCCCGCTTTTGGGGGTGTGCAGGGCAAATGGCGCTGACGTGAGACAGCGGGAAATGTGGACGGAAAGAGGCGTGGACAGGCGGACGCAGGACGGGGAAAAAAGGGGGCGGCGGCGGCGGCGCGCGGCGCGAGCGACGGCCGCCGCCGCCGCCCGGTCAGAGCGCCGCCGCCCATCGCCGCCGACGAGAAGCAAAGGAAACAAAGGAGAAAAAAAAGAAAGAAACTCACCGTGCCGTCGAACCAAGCGTCCTCCAGCGGCCACCACAGCCGCACGCGCGCCCCCACGGCCGCCTCCCCCAGCGCCGCGAGCTGCCCGCCCACGTGCCCCGCCGCCGCGCCCGCCGCCGCGCGCGACACCAGGCACCGCCGCGCCGCGCTGCGGCCCGTGGTGGCGGCGCAGGTCTCGCAGGCGCCGCACCGCGGGGCGCGCTGGTGCGGGTGCGCGGAGGAGAGGAACGGCGGCGCGAGGCTGCGGCGCAGCGGGCCGCGCATCGGCGGCGCGCCTGCCTCCGGCCCCGCGCCCTGGCCGCCGCCGTCGCGCCCGTCGGCCGCGGCCAGGGCGCGCTCGAGGGCGCCGCTGGCGGTGCCGGCGCCGCCGCCGCCGCCGGGCACGTCGTCGGCGGCGGCCAGGGCGGCGAGCGCGGCGCCGAGGCCGCCGCCGAGGCCGCCGCCGCCGTATCCTCCCCCTCCGCCAAACTTGAGGCGCAGGTCCGCCTCGGCCTGCAGGGCGGCGCGCCGCCAGTTGTCGGGCAGAGCGCCCGCAGCGTCGAGCGCCTCGGCCAGGCGCGCCTGGAGGCGGCCGACGGCGGCGCCGCGGCCGCCGTACGGGTCGCCGTCGGCGCTTGCGCCGCCGCCCGCCGCGGCCGCCGCCGCCGCCGCTGCCCCCGCCGCCGGCCGCCGCTCGAGCGGCAGCAGGGAGCTCCTCCACGCCCAGCAAAAGGGCGGCGGGTAGGACCCGCCCGTCCCGCCCGCCCGCCCGCCCGCCTCCTCCTCGAGCGTCTGGACGTGGTGGTAGGCCGCGCCGTAGGGCTTGAGCAGCACCTTGCGGTCGGCGGACGGGGCCGGGCGGCGGGCCGGCGGCGAAAGGCGGGGCGGCGGCGTCGTTGGCGCCGTTGTCGTCGGCCCGGCGCCGCCGGCCGGCGGCGCGTTGCGGCGGTCGCGGCGGCGGTCGCGGCGGCGCTGGCGCATCGGCGCGCCGTCCGGGCCGATCACGATGGGCTGCCACTCGGCCTGGTCGGCCTCGAGCACGGACTCGGCGCGCGCCAGGAGGTCCGGCGGCAGGTGGGGCACGCGCGGGGCCGGCGGCACCCTCGCCAAGCGGCCGCCGCCGCCGCCGCCGCCGGCGTCTGCCCACCGTCCGCCGCCGTCGCTTGCCCCCTTCCCGTCCTCCTCCTCCTCCTCCTCCTCTTCTCCCCGCTCCTCGTCCCCGCCCGCCAGGAACGCGGCCGCCGCCGCCAAGTCGTCCTCGTCCAAGGCGCGCAGGTGCGCGTCCGTGAACACAAAGCCGGCGGGCGGGCGCCACGGGTCGATCGCCTCCGCCGGCCAGCAGAAGGGCAGCGGGCCGGGCAGCGGCGGCGGCGGCGGCGAGGGCAGCGCGCGCGCCAAGGCGATGCGCGCGCGCGCCGCGGCGGGGAGGGGCGCGGAGGCGCCCGCGGCGGCGTCCAGCGCGCCGTTGACGGCGGTCGCTGCGGGGGCGGGGCTGGGGCCGGCGGCAGCAGAAGGAGCGGGCGCCGCCGCCGCTGCCGGCGCCGCCGCGCCCGCCTCGGCGCCGCCCTCGCCGCCGCCGCCGCCGCTCTCGCCCCCCTCCTCCTCCTCCTCCTCCTCCCCGTCCTCTGTGTATGGGTCCGCGGCCGCCTGCGCCAGGCGCTCGAGCGCAGCGAGCGACAGGGGCGGGCGCGCGCCGCCGCCGCCGCCGCCGTCATCCGCTGCCGGGGCGGGCGAGGCCCCCCGCGGCGGTTGCTGCTGCGGCGGCGTGGGCGGCGGCGGCGCCTCCGCGTTGCTGTCGGCAGCGGCCGTCGTCCTTGTCGTCTCCGCCACCGCCGCCACGTCGTCGGGCTGGCTGTTGCTGGGCGAGCGAGCCCCGTTACCGGTCTCAGTCGCGTCCTTGCCCTGGTCCGTGACCGCAGGAGCGGCGGCGGCCGAGCCATCGTTGTCGGAGGCGGCCGCAGCGGGCGACGCTGCAACAGCGACAGCGACAGCGGCGCCGCCGCCGCCGCCCGCTGCCGCCGCCCCCGTCGCCGCCGCCGGCGTCGTCGTCGCGGAAGCGGCCAGGTCCGCCGCAAACTCGACCGCGAGCGCCCGCCCGACGCGGCGCGCGACGTCTGCGGCGGGACCGCGCAGGTGCACATCCGGCATCCACACCAGCTCGCCCAGCCACTCGGCCGCCTGCGCCTGCTGCTGCTGCAGCAGCAGGTCTTGCTGCTGCTGGTGCTGCTGCGCCGCCGCCGGGCCGCCCCCGCCCGCTCCCCCCGCCACTGCCGCCGCGCCCCCCGCGCGCCCGCCGAGTGCCGCCGCCGCCCCGCCGCCCACGCCGCCCGCGCCGCACCGCAGCAGCCGCCGCGCCGTGCGGTCCACCACCCACCCGTTGGCCCGCAGCCGGTGCAGGTACGTCTGCAGCGACAGGCCCGCGGGAGGCGCCCCGACCTCGTCGATAAAGTCGCCGAGGGGGACGTAGGCTATTTTTAGCGGGCACTCGCTCATGGCGCGGACGCCGTGCCTTCCCGTGCCGTCGAGGCACCAGCCGCCGGGGGGCCAGCCGAAGGCGCGGCGCCGGCTCGGGTTGGGCGGGGCGGTGGGCCGGGGCGCCGCGACGGCGGGGGTGGACGCGGCCGGGGCGGCAGCCGGGGCGGGCGGACGCGCGGCGGCAACGGCGGCGGCGGCGGCCGGCGCGGGCGTGCCCTCGCCGTCTGCCTCGGGCAGGAGCAGCTCGCGCGCGCGGGGCCTGGGGGCTCGGCGGGCGCGGCGACGGCGGCGCTCGGCGTCGGCGTCGTCAAACCCACCGCCAAAGAGGGCAGACGGCGCGGCGGCGGCGGCCACGGGAGGGCGCGGCGCCCCCTCGGCCCGGCTGCTGACGCCGCCGCCGTCGCCGCCCTCGTCGTCTCCGCCGGCGGCCTCGCGCTCGCGCTCCTGCCGCCGCTGCTCGAGGTAGCCCGTGTCGGCGTCGCTCGACACCTCGACGAGCGCGAGGTTGTCCTCCGCCTCGCCGTCGTCGACGGGGGCCGGCGGGGCGGCCCTGCCGCCGGCCCCTTGCGGCGTCGGCGGCCCCGTTGCGAGGGGCGACGCCGGGGCGCCCCCTCGGCCTCGGTTGTCCGCAGCCGGCGCCTCTGCCGCATCCTCCCTCTCCTCCTCCTCCGAGGCAAACCCGCCCCCATATATGGCGGCCGCCGCCGCCTCCGCGGCGCGCGCCGGGCCGCCGCCCCCCGTCCGCCCCCCCCCGCCGCCGCCTCCGCAGCCGGCCATCGCCGCCGCCGCCCCCCGCGGCATCAGGAGCGCCACGCCCGACGCCGCGCCCTCTCCCAGCCTCGCCTCTTCCGCGCGCTCGCGCAGCGCCGCCCTCGCCGCGCGCGGCAAAGCCCCCGGCTGGAAGCGCGGCGGCAGGGGCAGGTCGCCGTCCCCCGGACTCGGCACGTATTTCAGGCTGTAGGGCGCGGCCAGACGCTCGCCGAGCCACTGCGCCACCTGGACGGTCACGCTGTTCCCGACGAGCGCAAAGCGCCGGCGGTCGCGCGCCTGGGCGTCGCGGTCGCGCGCGGGGCCCCTGCGGCTGCGCGGCCGCCCCTCGCCGCCCCCCGCCCCGCCGCCGTCCGCGTTTTGGATCGAGAAGCATGCTGACTCCACGCCCGCACCGCCCCCGCCCCCGCCGACCGCCGCCTCGTGCGCGATCGGATAACACGCCTCTGTGTGGCCCGGCGGCAAGCCTTGGACTCGCTCGGCGTCCGTGGTGCGCAGAAGGCCCATGCGCCCGTCGCCGAGCAGGAGGCAGATGCGCCGGTTGCCCGTGGTCAGGGTGGGCAGGGCGTCGACGCACCCGGCCGTGCGCGCGTTGCCCAGGTCGAGCGCGAAGCTGGCGCGCAGGCGGCGCGCGTCCTCGTCGCCGAGGCCGTCGTCGTCGTCGCGGCGGCCGCGGGGGTCGAAGCACTCGAAGCACCTGCCCAGGGGGTTGGCCGTGCGCGGGTCCGGAGCCGCGCCGCGCACCAGCTCGGCCGCCTCGGACGCCAGGCGCGCGGCCTGTTCAGCGTCCCCACGGGCGGCGGCGGCCGCCGCCGCCGCCGCGCAGTCCGCCGAGCGCGCCGCGCAAGCCGCGCGCGCCCGCGCGGCCGCGGCGACGCAGCCGCCGAGGCACCGCGCCGCGCCCTGCGACAGCAGGACGTCCCGCGCGTCCCCGTCGCGCGACGCCAGGACGAACACGCGGCGGCGGCGGGCGGGCACCCCGAACCCGCCGCTGCACACCACGCGGTAGGCCCAAGAGCGGTAGCCCAGGGCCTCGAGCGTCGCCACGATCGGCGCGATGGGCGGCGGCCCGCCGTCCGGAAGGTGCTCCAGCAGCGCCCTCACGTTCTCCAGCAGCACCCACTGCACGGGCCGGCGGTCCTCGTTGGCGCGGCGCAGCAGCCGAAACACGTGGCGCACGAGGCCCGTGGCCGCGCCGCGCTCGGCGCCCGCGCGCAGGCCCGCGCGCGACACGTCGATGCAGGGGAAGCCGGCGGCGACGAGCTCGGTCTCGGGAGGGAGGCGCTCGAGGGCGCAGACGTCGGCGCACAGGTGGGTTCCGGGAAACTGGCGGCGCAGGACCTGCTGGGCGCCCGGGTCGATCTCGCACTGGAGGATGATCTCGTGGCCGGCCTGCTCGGTTTTAGGTTTCGGATCGGTTGGGGGGCGTTTGCGAGGGGGAAAGAAAAGGGGTTTTGTGTGTTTTGGCATCGTGTTTCGTTTTCGGACGCGACGGGTGGCGGGACGCCCCGCCGCGCCCCTCCTTGCCGCCGCCAACGCCGCGCGCTCGGCCGCCGGAGGCCGCGCCGGCCTTCACCCCCCTCGCGGCCGTCGCGCCCTCCTCCGCCTCACCTGCTCCAGGCCCAGGTCCAGCCCTCCGCACCCGCTGAACAGCGACGCGACCTTCATCCCGCCTTGCGCGTCTTGATCTTTTTTTTTTCCGATACACTAGAGAGAGAGAGTGATCCGCGCCCGCCCGCCCAACAGGGGACCCGAGCAATGCGATCGAATGGCGCGGTGCGTGAAGTACTGCCGGAGGATCACCCGACCGAGGTCTTTGAGACGCGCCGCGCCGCGCTTGGTTCACAAGAGTCGGCGCAACTCTAGTGACTGGGAGAGTGAGAGGGAGAGGGAAAGAGATGCAATGGGGGGTAAAGGTCCGAGGGCGTCAAGCGTTCAATTAATGGATGCGATGGGAAAGCGGCGGTCACAGAGAGGGCAGTGCAAGGGTGCGGCCGAGGACTGGCGGCAGGCGGGACCGCCGGACGTGTTTGAACGCCGCCGCCGCCGCCGCCGCCGGAGGCGACACACCCGCTCGCTCGCTCGCCGGCTCGCTCGCTCTTGTTTGGTGCTCGTCCTGTTTGCGGTGGGACGCGCACGACTCAACTCGCTTGCCGCCGGGCGCGGCCGCCCGACTGCGTGACCTCCTGGATGTCGATGCCCCTGTCGCAGTCGCTGTCGCTCCCGCTCTCGCTCTTGCTTTTTCTCTCGCGGCCGCCGCTGCTGTCCGTCCCGCTCTCGCTGCCGCTGCTGCCGTCCGTCCCGCCGCCCAGCTCCCGCTCGAGCGCCTCCAGGCGCGCGCGCAGCTCCTGCACCGCCCGCTCGGCCTCGCGCAGCTCGCGCGCGTCCAGCGACAGGCCGACAAAGGCCTCGTGCGCGCGCCAGTCGTGGGCCAGCGGGGGAAGCACGGCCAGCTCCGCTTCGCGCCGCGCGGCGCGCGCGGCCGCGATCGGCACCGCGCGGGCCACGTTGTACGCCGCAGCACGGAGGCGCCAGCCGCCAGCAGCTCGCCGACCATTTGTAATTGCCATGTCTCCGGATCACCCTGATACGCGATGATGAAGTCCACCGCGCCGTCGCTGTGCTCTTCTACGGCCCGCCGCGTCTCGGCGGATGAGCGGCGAAAGATCTCAAAGCGTCAGGTCGCTGCGGTCGGCCGCGAAGCGTGATTGCTTGCAAGCTTGCATAAAGGCGTAAAACCGTACTCGTCAGCCATGTTGACCGAGACGCCGCGCTCGACCAGCCGCCGTCGCCCCGCGAGGTCGTTCCTATCCACGCACCAAAAGACGGCCTCAAACCAATCGCCGTCTTCAGCCTCGGCGCCGTTCTCGAGCAAAAGGCAGAGCAGGTCGTTGCGCCGCAGCCGGCGCGCTGCCCGCAGCGGCGTCTCCCCATTGCGTCCCGTCTGATTGACGGCCGCTGACGACCGGCTGCGCTCGATCGCGCGCCGCACCTCGTCGACGCTCTCGCGGGCCGCGACCGCGCGGTAGACGCGGTCGTTGGCGCTGGAAGGGGCGCCGCCGGCCGATGTCAATGACATTGCGCCGCCTTGTGGTTGCTTTGCTTTGCTTGTGCGATCCGAGAACGAGCAGGTGCAGTCGGACGCCCGAACTGACGGCGCAGAAGCAAAAGCGCGCGCGCAGGAATTTAAGCGGGCCCGCGCGGACACAAGACGGCGACAAGAGCTTGCGTTTTGTGTTTCGGCGGCGGCCGCGGAGCAGGATAAAACGGCTTTGAAAAGGACAGACTCTTGTTCCTGTGGAGGGGTGAGCGACGTCGCAGGATGAGGGACGCGACTTCTGGAGGGCGGCACCGCGATCGGAGGGAAGAGTGCTGGACTGTCGTGTGTGTGCGCGAGTGAGAGGCCGATTGCCGAACGATATAGAGGGCGCGCCGCGCCGGAACGCCAGACGCGAAGCGGCCACCCGGCGGCTTCGCTGTTTCCCGGCTTTCCCGCGTTGCGTTTCAACTTCTTCTATATATAGAGAGACGCACCAACCACCACTCTTACATCTCCTTGATCACCCGCTTGACAAAGATGCGGTCCAGCGTCATGCTCTCCGCGACGTACCCCTCGCGCAGCACCGGCCCGCGCGCGCCCTCAAAAGCGCCGCCCCCGCTCCCACTCCCGCCGGCCGCCGCCGCCGCTCCCTCCTGCGCCCCCTCCTCCTCCTTCCCGGCGCCGGCGCTCAGCTCCGACAGCAGCTCCAGCCCCTGCCTCGAGATGACGGCCAGCTTGAACGTAAAGAACCCGGCCAGCATCGGCAGCAGCTCGAGCGCCAGGCCGACTTCCCCCGCGTACAGGGTGTTCCAGCGGTTGTAGGCCAGCGCCATGGCCACAGGCACAAGAAGGCGCGGCTGCCCGAGCGTGGCGCTGCCGGCGCCGGCGCTCCCGCCGCCGAGCGAGTCGACCGACCGGCCGAGCAGCCGCAGATATGCCAGCCCGCTGGCCGCCCCGATCGCGTAGCTCGCGGCCGTCTGCGGGCTGTAGCCGCAGTAGCAGCACACCGTGCCCGCGCACCCCATCCCAAGCGTCCACGCCTGGAAGCCGACCTTTAGGCGCTCGTAACGGTCGTTGGCCTCGGCCGCCTCGCGCGTGCGCGCCTCGCGCTCCTCGGGCGGCACGGCCATTTGCGCGGCGGCCGAGACGGCGGTGGCGCTGGCGGCGGCGTTGGCCGAGCGGGTGGCGCGGGCAAAGCGCCGCAGCTCGCCGCGCGAGGGGAGGTCCTTGAGGCGGTAGGAGGGGGACGCGGCGGCGGGGGCATTGGGATCGTTGGGGTCGCCGGCAGGCAGGGCGCGCGGCCGGCGGCGCGGCGCGCTCGCGCTGGCCGTGGCGACGGCGACGCGCTCGCCGCGCTCGAACGCGGCTGCCGCCTCAGCCGCGGCGCGCTCGGCGCCCTCCCGCGCGGCCCGCTTGCGCGCGTCCTCCGCCCGCCGCCGCACCGCCGCCTCGGCCAGGTCCGCGCTCAGGTCGGCGCCGAGGTCGTCCAGCACGGCCAGGCGGCTGAGAGCCACCCGCCCGGCCCCCCTCTGCGCCGCGCGCCGCTCGGCCAGCGCCGCCGCCACGCCGGGCGACGCCGCGCCACCGCCGAGCGCGGGCAGCGCCGCCGACACCGACAGCGCGCCGCCCGCGACCATCGGCGCGGGCGCGACCGCTCCCCCGCCCCCGCCCGCGCGCGTGGCCTCGGCGTACTCGCGCGTCTGCCGCTCGAGGTCCTCCTGCCGCCTGAGGGTCCCGCGCCAGTCCGTGTTCCACAGGAACTCGGGCGCGTAGCGGCCCTTGGGTTTCACTGTGGGGTCGAAGGGCTCGGCGCCGGCCTTGCCGTAGACCTCGGCGGTGGGATCGGCCAGCGCAAAGAGGCCGCGCTTGGGGAACTCGAGCGGCAGCTCCTTGGCGCGGGGCGCGGCGGGGCGGGCGGGCGGCGGCGTCGGCGCGGCGGCCGCGGGCGCGGCGTCGGCGTCGGGCGCGGCGGCCGGCGCGCGGCGGCGGCGGCGGCGGCTGAGGGATGCCGCGGGCAGCGACGGGGCCGGCACCGCCGGCGCTGCCGTGCCCAGGCGGCAGAGGCTCGCTGGCGGCATTGAGGGCTGGTCTTTTTCCGAGAGGGGGTTCGGGTGGGCGGGTGCGCGAGCAAAAGTTTGTTTCGTTGCGCTTTTTCTTTCGCCTTTTAAGGGGGAGCAAGACAGAGGTGTCGCGCGCGCGATGGATGCCCGGAATCGACGCAGGGCTAGGAGAGGTCGAGCAGGACTTTTGATGTCTGGGCTTTGTAGAGAGAGGGAGGAGGTTTTCTTGGGCGGAGAGCTCCCAACTTTTCTTCCCAGAGAGGAGGGGGTCCAAGAGATGACTGCGTCCCCTCGCGCCATCCGGCAAGACGCACACAACATCACACTCATATCACTCCGACGCTCCAATCATCGCACACATCCTCAAGAGAAGCGGGGCGCCCAAAGATCCAAACGAGAGAGAGGGGCGTTTGATCAAACCCCTCCATCCTTTCTTCTCTCTCTCAATCGCAGCAAAAGGGAGAGAGGCACACGGCCCCTTCGAGAGCGAGAGCGATGTTCGGGCGGCTCCCCCTGGCGGCGCTGCGGTCTCTGCGGCCGCGCGGCGGCCATGGGTGGCCCGGGGGCAGCTTCTGGAGCGAGGGGACGCAGGAGGGCAAGAACGGCCTGCTGTTTGGCGAGACGCACCGCAAGGTGGAGAGCTGGGAGCTGATCACGTGAGTCACGGAGGGTTGGTGCGACGACCCCGATCCGGCTCGCGCGGGGGGCGCAGGAGAGGGCAGCCCGAGCGTTGGCCGCCGCCGCCGCCGGAGCGCCGCTCGTCGCCGCCGTCGTCGGCGCGCTTGTCGGCGCCCCCGTCCGTCGGCGCCTCCTTCTCACCAAAAAAACCAGCACCCAAAACACAAGAAAAAAACAATCAACAGCTACTCCGGCTTCGGTGCCGCCTTCCTCATCGCCCTCGTGGTCGCCAACGGCCCCGACCGCACCCTCCAGGCCTGGGCCAAGCCCGTGGCCGAGCGCGAGCTGGCCGAGGAGGACGACGCCTTTCAAAAATACGCAAAGGACGAGGCCTACCGCCGCGACATGGACGCGCGCCTGGCCGCGCACGGGCGGCACCCCGACCGCTTCTTCGACGCGGTGATGATGCGGCGCGAGTACGCGGTGCTGAAGGCGCGGCACGAGGCGGAGAAGTGAAGATTGGGGGGAAAATGGGGGCCGCGCCGGGAAACTCTTGCGGAAAACTCTTGGGGAAAAAATGGGCGCCGCGCCGGGCTCTCTCGAGCGCGACGACGACGTGCCCCCCCCCCTCTGCGGGAAAAAAACGAAACACTCGAAAAACGAAACATATAGAAAAGAGACACGCGCCCGGGATCTAGAGGCCCGATGGGGCTGCACAACTAAACACACACACACACACGCACACCTCTTGTGACTGTTATCGAATAAACACCCTAGATCGGATGCAACCGTCGCCGCTGCCGCCACCCGTGCCCTCCCTGCCTCGTCGGCGAAAACGACGACGGACTCGGGAAGAAAAAAAGACGCGCCGAGAAGAAGCAAGACGAATGTTTACAAAACGCCGAGCGCTTCGGATACGTGTGTGCCATGTGATTCGTCCTCTATCGACTCGCGCTTTCTCGTGTGCCTGTGTTGTTCGGGCAAGGGCGCGGGGGCGGGAGGCAGGGGTGCGCGCTCTTTGTTTTTGTTTTTGTTTTTGTTTCAAGTGTCAGGCCGGGGGGGCGGGGGGGCGGAACAAATTGAAAAGGCGGCTCTTCCTCAGACGCGCGCGCGAATCGTGCGCTCCGACTCGCGAATGAGACGCGCCCTTGTAGTCGTCGTGTGCGGTGGGCGGGGCGCGAGGGCCTGAAAGAACGGGAGGGGGGGGGGGTGGGGGGCGGGGGGCCGGAGGAGGGGCGCGACAAAAAGCCCGGCGCCGGGCCGCCCCGCCGCCGCGCGAAAAGAGAGAGGGAAACGAGAGAGAAAACGGAGGCGAAAAAGGCGAGAGGAGGGGAACGCGCGCCCTTGCGACCCTGACACCCTCCCCGCCGTCTGGCCGCCGGCCGGGGCGCACACACACGCCGACGCGATCACAGGCGGCTGCGCGCGCCCGGGCCCGGCGGCGTTCCCTCGCGCATCACGCCCGCCCGCCAAGCCGCCTCGGACGCGGCGGCGTCGGCGTCGGCGGCGTCGGCGTCGGCGGCGGCGGCGGCGGCGCGAGCGCGCGACGCCGCCCTCTCCTCCAGTACCTCCTCGGGCGATGGCTCTCCCTCGTCGGCGCACCCCCCCCCTCCCGCCTCGCCGCCCGCGCGCCGTCACGCGTCCGCCAGCCGGGACGCGTCCCACATCTGCGACGCCACGTAGGCCTCCCACTCGGCGTCCCCGGCGCCCGCCGACACGCCCGCGGGCAGCGCGCCGAGCCCCTCCTCGACCATTTTTTTCGCCACGCGCGCCGCCAGCGCGGCCGAAACCGCGCGGATGCCCGAGAAGGCCGGGAACAGCCGCCCCGTCTCGAGCTCCTCGCGCGTCGTCATGACGGAGAGCGCCTCGGCCGTGTCGACGAACGACTCGTCCGTGATGGCGCGCGCGCGCGTCAGCACGGCCGCGAACCCCACCGCGGGGAAGACGTAGGCGTTGTTGGCCTGCGCCGGGTGGTGGGTCTTGCCGTCGGCGGCGCTCTCGAGCGGCGGGAAGGGCGACCCGCTCGCAAAAAGCACCCGCCCGTCGGACCAACCAAACGCCTCCTCGAACGTGCACTCGGCCTTGCTCGTGGGATTGGACAAGGGAAACAGGATGGGCCGGTCGTTGATCTCGGACATGGCGCGCACGACCTCCTCGGAAAACGCCTTGGCAATCGTCGAGACGCCGATCAGCGCCGTCGGCCGGAGCTGCTTGACGGCCGATACCAAGTCGGCGCAAAACGGCACGCCGGCGTGCGCAAACGCGCGCTTGTGGTGCTGCAGCTCGCCAATGGGCCCGCGCTCCGCGCACACCAGGCCCTTCGAGTCGACGAAGAAGCAGCGCTTGCGCCCCTCCTCCATGGTGCACCCCGTGCGAAGTTTCATGTAGGTCGCGATCAGCTCTCCGATGCCGGTGCCCGCCTCGCCCGCGCCTAAAAATAGAAACGTGTGCTGCTCGAGCGTTTTGCCCGTGGCGCGCGCGGCCGACAGCAAGCCCGCGAGCGTGATGCACGCCGTGCCCTGGATGTCGTCGTTGAAGGCGCAGGCGGCCTTGCGGTGCTTGTCGAGCAGCTCGAAGGCGTGGTGGTTGGCAAAGTCCTCGAACTGCAGGAGGACGTGGGGCTGCCAGGCTTTCAGGCCAGAGACCACCTCGTCCAGAAAGGCGGTGTAGCGCTCGCCGGTGACGCGCTTGGCCCGGATGCCGGTGTACTGGGCGTCGTCGAGCAGGGCCTGGTTGTTGGTGCCGACGTCGATGCACACGGGCAGGCAGCGCGCGGGGTCGACGCCCGCGGCCGCCGTGTAGAGCGTGATCTTTGATTTTTATTTTTTATTTTTGTTGTTGTTTTGTTGTTCTTTTGTTGTTGTGGGAGAGCAGGGTGGGAGTGAGCAAGGGGACAGGCGGTCGGTCTGTGCGCGGTTTTGTCCCGCGCCGAGAAAAAGCGCGAGCAAAAAGGAGGGGGCGAGGCAGCGAGAGAGAACGCGCCAAAGGAGAGAAAAGGGAGGGAACGGGCGACGGCGCCGCCGCCGCCCGCCCCCCCCCAAAAAAACAAACAAACAGCCAAAACCCCCTCCTCTCACCTTGCCCTCGCTGATGCCCATGCCGTTGGCCCCCAGGTCCCCCAGGCCCAGGATGCGCTCCCCGTCCGTCATGACCACCACCTCGACCCGCTGCTGCGGCCACGCGCGCAGCACCTCGGCCACCTTGCCCGCGTCCCGGTCGATGCGGAGGGAAAGGCCCCGCGTCTTGAGCGGCAGCGCGTGGTAGCGCTGGCACGCCTCGCCGACGGTGGGCGTGTAGATGTAGGCTGTTTTTTTTGTGCGGTTTGCGTTTCGGGTGCGGTTTTGTTGTGGTTGTTGTTGTTTTGTTGTTGTCGTGTTGCATTTTGGGTGGTGGGTTTTTCGATTGGGGTGGTGGGTTTTTGTTTTTCGTGAGCGGGAAAAGACGAAAAGGGAAACGACCAGAGAGCAACAAAAACGCACACACAAAAAGAGAGACTCACGCAGGATCTCCTCCGTGTGCTTGAGCAGGAGGGAGTAGTAGACGCGCGGGCTCAGGCGGCACAGGTCGCGCAGCAAGAGGTATCGGTCGATGGGGTTGGCCACCTCGCGGAACTTGGTGAGCAGGTTGGCGTAGTTGATCTCGTCCTCGGAGACGCCTGTTGGGATTCGGTTTTTTTAACGAAGGAGGCCGAATAGGTTTTTTGTCGTGGTCGTTTCGATCCGGTTTTGGTGTTTGATGGCGTTGTGGGAGGGTGATTTTTTTTCGACGTGAGTTCCCGGAGCGGGTTGAAAGAAGCGGCGGCAACGCGAGCGCCTGCGTGCGCGTGCAGACGGAGCTCTCGCGCGCGCGGAGGGACGGCAAGAGGGAGAGCAGCGGCGGCGGTTGGGAGCGCGCGGCGCGGGCCCGTCGGCACCCGCGCGCCCCGCCCGCCACGAGCGCCGCCGCCGCCGCGCGCTGGCACCCAACTTCCAAACGACCTCTGCATCGTGCTCGCTCCCTCTCTCTCTGTAGACCCTGAGACCTGCAGCGCGCGGACGCGAGGCGCCGACGCCGCGCGCGGTCTCCTCGATTTGCCGCGCGCGTAGAAAGACAGAGAGGAAAGGGACGGCGTTCGAAAAAAAGGTTTGGGCGTTTGGAAGAGGGGGAAGAGAGCTTAAAAGCACAAAATGGCGTGGAATCCCGCGTTCTGCGCGCAGAGCGCCACTGATTCGATCGGGGCGACGCACCGACGTCCTTGAAGCGCGTCTCGGCCAGCTCCAGCGACGTGCGGCCGCGGGTGGCCCTGAGGGTGGCGGCGGGAGGGGGCGGAGCCATGGTGCAAAACTTGGAGGAGGAGGGTTTGCTGCTGTTGGGTTCCGCGGGCAGCAGCGACAGCGACGGGGGCGCGTGCTGGGCAGTCGGCTGGAGGAGGAGGGCTGAGGACGCTTGCAGGGACAGGCAGAACGCGCGACGAAAGGGACGCAAAAGCATCGCAATTGGAGAAGGGGAGGGGGGAAAATTAGCGCGCGCGGCGGCGCTAAATGCAGTCGCGGCGGCGAACGCGCGCTTGCGCGGGGCCAAGCGCGCGTTCGATGTGTTTTCGCGGCCGTGGGCGCTCGGTGCGCATCTCGTCCGAGAGGGTGATCCTGATGCCACGCGTCGACACGGCGTGCTTGTCCGATCGGCGCCGATACGTTTCGACGCGCGCTCGCACTCGGCGCTTGGCGGTCAGACCGCCGTCGCGTGTCTAGCCGGACCGCGCTCCCTGTTGCCGCCGGCGCGAGCGCGCGGCGCGCGCCCCCCCCCCCCGCGCTCTTCGGAATTTTGGGTCTGGTTTTTCGGCAACTGTGCGTGTTTCGGCAACTGTGCGTGTTTCGGCAACTGTGTGTGTTTCGCTCACTAGGGAAGAAAGAAAGGAGCGCACCTCGGGGCACGCGCCAGGTTGCGCGCAAGACGCCTGAGCAACGAAAACGGAAGGGGGAGGAGACACGCCCGCCGCACAGCGAAAAACGATCAAGGCCGCCGCCGCCGCCGCCCCTCCGTCCCGCCAACGGGCGCGCGCCGCCGCCCGCGGTCGTCGCACCCAAACGCCTCCGCTGCCCCCGCTCCAAGTATTTAGTAGCCGTAGTCCCCGGCACCGCCGCCCCCGGCCCCCGCGCCCATGGCCCCCGCCGGCTCGGGCGCGTTGACCACCACCACGTCGGCCAGCAAAAAGGTCTTGGCCACCGAGACGGCGTTCTCCAGGCAGCAACGGATCACCTTTGTCGGGTCGACCACCCCTTCGGCCAGCAGGTCGTCGCTGTACTTGTCCGTCGCCGCGTTCCACCCAAACTGGGGCTTGGTGGCCGACTCCTCGATCACGCGCTGCATGACGACCGAGCCGATGGCGCCGGCGTTGCTGGCGACGAGCTTGAGCGGGTAGGCGAGGGCCTTGCGCACGATCTCGGCGCCGACGCGCTGTTTTTTTGTTTGTTGGGTTGTATTTGTTGTTGGGTTGTTTTGGGTTGGGTGTCGGCGGGTTAGTTGGTGGGTTGGTGTCGGGGGGGCGAGTGGGTAGTGGGTCCCTCCGCTGAGCTCGAGGCCCCGCCGAACAACGGAAACATCAGGAGCGCGCGCGGCGGCGGGCAAAAGGAGCGCCGATCGAATAAGAAGCAAAACGACACCCGCCCCGCCCGCCCGCCCCTCTTCCCTCATCCCTCGCTCCCCTCACCTGCTCGTCGTTCTCGAGCGTCGCCTTGATCGCCTCGACCTTGGCCGCCAGCTTGAGCAGCGTGCACCCGCCGCCGATGACAATGCCCTCCTCGACCGCGGCTTTGGTGGCGTTGAGCGCGTCCTCCACGCGCAGCTTCTTCTCCTTGAGCTCGGTCTCGGTCTGGGCGCCGACCTAGGTTTTTTTTTTTTTTTGTCGGCGGTCGGCGGTCGATGATATTTTTCGAGGGGGTGCGGGGCGTTTGTCAGCGCTTGCGTGTGTGTGGGCGTGATGCCACCTTTCGTCAACGGAACCGTGATTCCGGATCGAGCAAGACATGGGGGTGCTGGCGGGCGACGAGGCGAGGAAAAAGAGAGATAGGAGGCGACGGCGAAAAACCGAAAACCGAAAAACCAAACCGAATCGAATGAAAAAATAAAAAACGGACGCACCTGGATGACGGCCACGCCGCCCGACAGGCGCGCGATCCGCTCGTTGAGCTTCTCGCGCTCGTACTCCTGCTCCGTGGCCGCGGCCAGGTTGCGGATCTGCTTGACGCGCGCGTCGACCTCCTGCTGCGTCGAGCCGTCGCCGACGACTGCGTTTTTGAGAGGTGTTTTTTTGTTTTTTTTCGGCGATACAGAAAACGGTGAGAGCGTGTGAGCGCGGCGAGGGAGGACGAGAAAGGACAGAGACGCGAGCCGTGGCTGCTTTCCGGATCGGCCGCTTCACACAACGGGCCGACGAGAAAGACGCTCGACCGATCAAAACGAGGACGGCGCCCGCTCCCCGTGGGGGAACAAAAAAGAGAATTAAAAAAACTCACTCGTGCACGACTCCTTGGTGATGACGACCTTGGCAGCCGTGCCCAGGCACGACTCGTCGGCCTTGTCCAGCGTCACGCCGAGCTCGTCCTGTTTGTTTGTTTGTTTGTTTGTTATCGGTGGCGGGGTGTGTTTTGTTGATCGTGCGAAAGAAGATGGTGCGAGTTTTTTTTGTGGGGTCGAGGAGAGAGAGCGAGCGCCATCGGAAAAAAGAAGAGAAAAAAACAGGACCCAAGCACAATCCCCCCTCTTTTCGCCTGCCTGCGCACCTTGACCAGCGTCCCGCCCGTCAGGATGGCGATGTCCTCCAGGTAGCTCGACTTGCGCTCCCCAAACCCGGGCGCCTTCACCGCCACCACTTTCAGCGTCCCCCGCAGCTTGTTGACGACCAAGGTGGCCAGCGCCTCCTGCTCGACGTCCTCGGCCATGATCAGCAGGGGGTAGTTGCCGCGGATGGCAGCCTGTTTTGGTTTGGTGGGGTTGGTTGGTTCGGGTTGGATGTGAGTTTTAGTGGGTTGTGGGTTGTGGGTTTTGGTGGGTCGTGGGTTGTGGTGGGTTGAGGGTTGTGGGTTTGGTGTGTGCTCTTGTTTTGGTCGGCGCCTTCCCGCCGCAAAAAAAAGGGACGACGCCGCCGAAAATAAAAACGCGCCCTGAAGAAAAACACACGCGCGCCCCACAACGCAAGCCCACCGCCCGCGACACAAAACAACGCAACGCCGCAACCTCACCTCCAGGATGCCCACCACGTCGCGCGCCGTCGAGATCTTCTTGTCCACGAGCAGCACGCGGCAGTTTTCATACTCGGCGGTCATGCGCTCGGGGTCGGTCACGAAGTAGGGACTGTAGAAGCCGCGGTCAAACTGCATCCCCTCGACGAAGTAGAGCGAGTCCTCGGCCGTCTTGCTCTCCTCCATGGTGACGACGCCCTGGCGGCCGACCTGTTTGTTGGGTGGGTGGGTGGCGTTTGGTGGCGTTTTCGCGCGGGTTTTTTCGGCGGTGGGGGGGGGGGCGTTTTGGTGAGTTTGGGGCGAGGGGCTCTAGACAGGGAAACCCCCCCTTCTTCGCCGCGGCGACAAGGGAGAGGAGCACGGCGATCCCCTCTCCTCCCAGCTCTTCTCTCACCTTGGCCATGGCGTCCGCGATCAGCTGCCCGATCTCCGCGTTGCCGCCCGCGCTGATGGCCGCCACGTTGGCCAGGTCGGTGTCGGTGCGGACCTCGGTCGACATGAGCCGGAGCTCGTGCACCAGGGCGGCGACCGTCTTCTCCATGCCGCGGGTAAGCTGTTGTGTGTGTGGGTTGCGGGTTGCGGGTTGTGGGTTTGTGAGTCGTGGGTTCGGCGCGGATCGTTGCGGGGCAAGGGGGGCGAGGGCGGCGGCGGGTGAGCGCGCGAGTGGGCGGGCGGGCGAGGCGGCGACCGACCCCCTTGTCTTTTCTCGCGCGCCCGTAGTCAGATGCATCCCTCCTCCTCATGTATCTCACCTGCACCGGGTTGGTCCCCGCCGCCACGATCTTGAGCCCCTCGGCGATGAAAGCCGCCGACAGGATGGTCGCCGTGGTGGTGCCGTCGCCTGCGGTGTCGTTGGTCCGCGCCGCCGCCTGGCGCACGAGCGTCGCGCCGATGTTCTCGACGGGGTCCTCGAGCTCGACCTCCTTGGCGATGGTCACGCCGTCGTTGACGATCTTGGGCGAGCCGTACTTGCTCTCGAGCACCACGTTGCGCCCCTTGGGGCCGAGCGTGACGCCCACCACGGTCGCCAGCTTGTCTGCGCCCGCCTGCATCTTCTTGAGCGCCTCCATGTTCTTGTTGAAGTGGAGCTCCTTGGCGGCGCGGGCGGAGACCGTGCGCTTGCTGTCGTTTGTTGTGGTGGGTTTTTGGTGGTGGGTTTTTGGTGGGGTTTGGTCGGGGTTGAGCTTCGGGCGACAATCGGGCACGGGAAACGACGGCGGCGCCGAGGGCGGGAGAGAGGGGCGGCGCTTGTTTTGTTCGATGCGAACGAGCCTCCTGAAGTTCCTGCGTGTCGATGAGGTCTGGGGCGTGGAAGGACGCCGCAGTGCGGATCATCGCTCGCACAGCGTCTCATCATAAATGCGAGAGAGCGCGCGCGCATCCCAAAAGAACGGAGGCCGGGAGGGAGGAGAGAGAGACACACAAAGGAGGAGCTTTTTTGCCCTTACCGGCTGATTTGGCGGCCGGCGACCGTCTTGGCCGCGGGGCTGCGCGATGGATGGCGCCGAGAACGGGAGGTCGGGGTTCCGGTGCGAGGGGAGGCATCGCGCATTGGTGGGAGGGGGGAGGGGAAAGTGAGGCGGGCGGTGAGCGAAACGATTCACGCGTTTAGGGAGGAGTGTTCCAGAGACACAGAGAGCGAGAGAAGGGGGGAGGGGGGGCGGCGGTGTTGGCGCCTCGGCCCCTGCCCACGCCCCGCGGTGGCGCGCGCGGCCAGCAACATGCAGCGGCGCGCAGCGATGCGGTACCGCAGTACGAATGGGGAGAGAAGACTCACCGCATCATCGTCTGCTGCATTCTTCTCAACGCGTTTGTGTCGCTTTTTTGGTGTTTGAGACGCGCCCGCAGAAAGAAGGCCCGGCTGTGTTGTTGATGGAGAGTTGGATGTGGTGGTGTGTGTGCGTGCAGAGCGTGCTCGTTGTGGAGTTTGCTTTGAAAGAGGAAGGAGCATGGGTCGGCGGGGGACGCGGCGACAAATATCCCCGCGTCTTTCGCTCCCTGCCGCCGTCTGAGCGCGCGCAAGCCCGGAGCGCCGGCGGGGCCCGAGAGCCGAGCCTCTCTCTCTATCCGCGTTGTTTTTGCACAGAGACCTAAGACTCTCATTTTCCTGCTTGTCCGCTGAACTCTTCGACGCGCAACAACACCTGCCCGTCAGCCACCTGCTGGCCCGCCCGACAAACGAGGCCGCGCACGACCAGGCCGCCCTCGCCGCCGCCACCCCCGCCGCCGCCCACGCTGCCGCCGCCGCCGCCCCCCTTCCCTCCTCCTCCCGCCCCGCCTCCTCCTCCC
>Ga0209491_10004238_pt1 | contig 22312 bp, 25 predicted proteins | sample BON02_FD_187213 | JGI IMG/M metagenome (GOLD analysis project Ga0209491, IMG submission 187213) | Freshwater microbial communities from Lake Bonney liftoff mats and glacier meltwater in Antarctica - BON-02 (SPAdes) (version 2) | ecosystem: Environmental > Aquatic > Freshwater > Ice > Glacier... | reverse complement strand
GAAGGCGGATAGAAAAATCTGCATGAGGATGAGGACTCCGTGAACGCAATCCCCAATTCAGAATCCATCTCGCCCTCACAGGCAAGAGCGACCGTTCACGCCTTCAGTTCCAAACGCGATTCCCCTGACACTCGCGGTGTGCGATTTATGCAAACTAATAAAAGAAAGTTTGCATGCGCATAAAAGATCCAAAACGCTCCCTGAGCGCATTTCTAAAAACTGTATACTCGGCTCACTCCAAAACCCGACGATTTTGTTCTGAGGTGATGCGGAAGTTATCAGTGACCTGATTTCTGAAGTTGTGCCATTGCTCTGGGATAATTTTCCGAAAGAACTTCAGAATGGCTTCGGTAAATAGCTTTTGCGTGGGATAGGCGCGATTGTGGGTGACGTGCTGGTGCATCACGGCCCAGAGCCTTTCAATTGGATTTAGGTGCGGGCAATAGGGCGGCAGCTGGATAAGGTGAATGCGGCAGTTTTTGCGCGAAAGAAAAGCCCTGACATCCGGCCCTTTGTGGTAAGCAGCGTTGTCCCAGATCACGTGGATGATGCGTTTATCTTGATTGCGGGCCTCAATCTTGGCCAGCAATTGCACGGCACTCACGCCATCCACTGTGATCGGCGCGACGAAAGGCGTATCAAAGGTTTCAAGGTTCAGTGCGCCGTGAATGTTGACGCGGGCGCGACCTGAAGTGGTTTTGAGCATTGGGTTTGTACCCTTCTTCACCCAACCAAAGGCAGGTTTGCTTTGATATTCTGGATGCACGGCGTCTGCGAAGTATACCGCCTCATCATCGGCCAGAGAATTCAGCATATTCTCATACATTGCGATGAATTCAGCCTGTTTGGCTACATCAGCCACGCGCGGCAGGGCCTTGGGTTTGCGATATTCAAAGCCCAGTCGGGCCAGAAGTTTGATGCAGCCAGAGTGGGAATAGTTCAGACCGCACTCAGCTGCGACATAGGCCCTGATCTCTACCGTCGAGCGACAGAAGCGGGCTTCCAGCCAAGCGCATAACGCAACCTCCTGTGCCTGCGTCATACGGGACTGACCGCCTTTCCAACCATCGAAGGCAAGCGCATCCCAGCCATCTTGCAGGTAGGTTTTATGCCAGCCCCTGATGGTATCGTCGTCCAGATACAGGAAATCCGAAATCTCTTGGCAGGATTTGCCGTCGTCGAGCAGCAGGATCGCATTTGCCCGACGGGCAATACCGTGATCTTCGCGCTGGCGACGCACGCAAGCCTCAAGCTCGATGCGGTCTGCTGAGGAAAGAAAGCCGGGGCGGATCATAGGCATAGCTGAATCGTTTCAAACCCAGGCGTCAAGACACCAATTTCGGCTTCCGCAGGAGTCGGAGTATAATAGATATTTCTTAGTAGCAACGTAGCAACGTAGCAACGTAGCAACGTGAATAAACCTAACGCTAAGCCTGAGATGATCGATATGCAAAAATAGACACAGTAATAGGTGACTTCATACCTCTTAGGCTCAAGTTTCAAATGCAACACTCAGAGCCCTTTGGGCATAGGATGTTGCGATGGACATACGAAGCAAGCACCTCAGCAGCGAGGACCGTGGCGTGATATTGGCCGAGCATAATAGGGGCAGCAGTCAGCGGTTGATCGGCCAGCTTTTGCATCGCCCGGCGAGCACGATTTGCCGTGAGTTGGCGCGGGGTCGGCAGGAAGACGGCTGCTATTGCCCGCAAGCGGCGCGGCAGGCCTATGATGCCCGTCGCGCGCGCTGCCGCCGCAAACGCAAGCTTGTGGAGGGGAGCGATCTTTATCGTTTCGTTCATGGCAAGCTCGTACATCTGCACTGGTCGCCTGAGCAGATTGCGCAGAGACTGCGTCTCATGAAGCCTGATGATCCATCCGCCCATGTGAGCCATGAGACCATCTATGCCGCGATTTACGCGCAGCCACGTGGCGGGCTGAAGGCGGCGATGATCGAGGCGTTGCGTCAAGCGAAGCCTAAGCGTGGGCGCAAGCGCAGGACAGCGGCGGGCAGTGCTATGGTCCCGGAATCATTGCGCATTATCAATCGCCCTGAAGAAATCGAAGCACGACTGGTACCAGGCCATTGGGAGGGCGACCTCATCAAGGGCGCATTCAATCGCTCGTCAGTGGGTACCTTGGTCGAGCGCAAGACACGCTTTGTTATTCTGTGCAAAATGGACGGCAATGGGGCCGAGGCCGCGCTCGACAGCTTCACCCGCCAGATGAAACGACTGCCAGCGGCCTTGCGCAAGAGCATGACCTATGACCGTGGCTCCGAAATGGCCTGCCATCCGGAATTGGCGCGGCGATTGAAAATAGATATCTGGTTCTGCGACCCGCATGCGCCTTGGCAGCGCGGCAGCAACGAGAACACCAACGGACTGCTGCGTCAGTTCATGCCCAAAGGAACTGACCTGAACGATGCAAGCCAAACATGGCTGAACGACGTTGCAAACCTGATGAACAACCGTCCGAGAAAAACCCTCGGATGGAGAACACCCGCTGAAGCCATGGCCGACGAAATCGCGGCCTTCAAATTAACCGTTGCACTTGATGTTTGAATCCAAGCTTCGGTCAAGCCTTGGGGATTTCGCTCCCACAGGCAAATGCGCCGAGGTTCGCTACTGCTCTGTGATGCGCGTCAAGGATGGGATGGTGGTCGAAGGGCGTGACTATTACGATAGCGCCACAATCGTGCGACAGTTGGGTCTGTTCGATTAGCGCGGTACGCAACGGTAGACTGAAAAATCAGGCCATAACTCTGCTCACGACGACATTACTTTAAGGACTGCTTTGTCCGCTGAGCGGTCACTCATGCAGACTGCAGCCAAGGTCCGAAATCCGCCCTTGGTGTCGGGCGTAGCGAACGGCCCAGACCGGATCTTTGAACAGCCCGCAGCGAACGACGGGTTTGAGCTCCTCACCCATGTTTTCTCGGATCAGCAACAACGGGGGCCTTTTCTATGCGCCTTCAGCGAAGGTCAGTTTGGAGTTATTTTCGGAAGTTAGCGTCCTATCAGGAAGCCTCACGTTCCATTCTTTTGAAAAAGCTTTGTATTGCATTGCTAAGCTCAGAATGAAGCACTGCGTTTCCGCGGCTGCCGCACCAGATGGCTGCCTGTAGCCGGAGATCACGATCTGAAAAGTCTATCAGTCCTGACCGAAGCAAAAATGTTGACACGTTGGTATGACCGTTCTTTATCGCTTCTATTAAAGCAGAGTTCCGACCCGTCTTGTCCGCTATATTTACATTCGCTCCATGAGCGATCAGCATTTTAACTACCAAAATATGTCCTTTAACGGCCGCCTCGATGAGCGCTGTGCGTCTGTAGTATTCAGCCTGCGTGTCGATTGCGGTTCCTGGATGGTGAAGCAACAAGTCGATGATGGCGAGATTGCCACTCCCCGCAGCGATCATGAGTGGGGTGCTCTTCCACTTATTCATAGCGTTTACGTCTAAATCGGGCTGAGCCGTCAAAAGCTTAATGATCTCAATGTTACCGTTCCGAGCAGCGATGTGAAGTGCCGTCCAGCCATTTTCATCTGATGCATTTACGTCCTCAACTCCGATGAGGGCCTTTAACGCTTCCACATCGCCTTCAATTGCGCTTGAATTAGGTAGGTGCTATTTTTACCAATCATATCGTTGGCCATGACCATCGCTCCAATCTTAGTTGCACAATTTGTAACTGCCCAGCATGACTGGCTGAGCCTCTGGGGCGATCAGATATTCAGCCGAGGCGCAGTTGTGCGATCAACTGATCTGACGGTTTCATCAGGGTTTCGATGACAGACCAACCCTGCTTGCGGGCGGTACATGTCACAGTGCGTAATGTGCAGAAAATCTCTGCTCCGCTCACGACGCGAAAACAGCCTGAGATCTTTTGCCTGACTTTGCCCATACGCAAATCCCGTTCAGCCTCATTATTGGTGAAGGGCGCGTGGGGTTCGGTCACAAAGCGCATGACCTCGCTCTTGCGCGTTTGCAGGCGCAGCGCGAGGTTGTGGCCGGTTCTGCGTTTCGGGCGACCCCGGCGTTTTCCGGCCTTGGAAATGGCTTGCAGAGGAGGTTGAGCTTCATGAAAATCCACCGCCTGGGTGAGGATGTCATCGTAACGCTGCAGGAGTTCACCGATCACGCCGACCCCAATGGCGCAATCGTCGGTTCGGGTGTCTGCCTTGGCTTTAGCTTCCAGCAAAAGGGTTTTCATGTTGTTGGCCCACGGCTCTTTCTCAATCACGATCAAGGCCTGGAGTTCGCGAAGATGATGGGCATTGCACAAGGCGTGTTGGACACCTTCCATCTTGAAATACGGGGCCCAGTGATCGTGCACGACAAGCCCGCAGACCCCGGTCAGAAGATCGCCTCTGCGGGACGAGACGCGGAAGTGGCTCAGAAGGGGCGAACAGATCACATGTAGCCACTGTGTTTTGCCAGCCACGCGAAAGCCGGTCTCATCCAGATGCTTGACCGCCACTTGCGGCCCGCTCAGCTTTTTACATACAGCCTTCGCGAAGGGTTGAAGGCGATCAGCTGTGCGGCCGATAAGCCGGGCTAAGGTAGCTGGAACGGCTGAAAGGCCAAACAGATCAGACAACACCAGAGCGAGACGTTCCTCCGGGATGCAATGATAGGTTTGCAAGTAGCTGGCGATACCAGCGATCCGAGGGCCGTATTGAACTGGCCCCGCAACACCCTCAGGGAAGACCCCGCGCGTGACAGCATCACACTGGCCACACCGACACAGATGTACCCGGTGCTCGGTTACCTCTGGCGGCGGCGGAGCTAGCAAATCAACCACCTGACGCACCACAGTATTCTCTGCCATGCTGGCTGAGAGTGCCGCCCCGCAAGCGTCACAAACCTCTGGGTAGTGATGGATGATATGGTCAGGCGTCGACGACTGTCGCAACGTCGTCCCCTTATGGCCGGGCTGACCGCCGGATTTGCGGTCGGATTTACCCCTCAGGCTTTGCGTCCGCTTCTGGGCAGGTGGCTTCTTCAAGCCATCACTCGAAGGTGGCTGGCTGCTGGTTTTACTGTTGAGAGCCACTTGCCGTTCCAGCGCATCGATCCGCTGCTCAAGCGCCTTGGTCACTTCGAGCTGCTTCAAATACGCAGCCTCAAAGTAGGCGGCGCGGCCTGCAGCGTCCGCAAAGGGTAGAAATGGGAATTTTGAACCTTCAGACATGTATCCGTTGATTCACGCTTGAGCCGTTCAGTCAACAATATTCCTCAACACAACATGCTGGGCAGTTACGACTTTTTTTCCTAAGGCTGATCGGCGACGGCGACGGCAATTCGTTGCGCGGCTGGAAGGAAATTCACTGAAGCATAAAATATAAGGTGAATCCGTTTGATTAATTTCGTCACGGGCTTCGCTGCTTTGGCTTATTTTATGATGATTGCGGCGGCGACAAAGCAGCATTTCAATTCTGATAAATATCCAATGGGTATGTTTTTAATCTCCACTCTGTCGCTGATCGGCGTTTCCACATTCATGGCATTCGCCTTTTTGTTTACCCTACGGGATCCAGTGATTATCCTTGCGCTTATTGCGGTGGCCTTTACGATTTTTATCTGGGCCGCGCGGCATAGCGGCCGAAAACAGTTGCGGCTGGCCTTTGCTAATGATTTCGAGACGAACGGGATCATCACAAGCGGGCCATGGCGCTATATTCGGCATCCGTTCTATGTGTCTTATGTAATCTTCTGGTTTGCCTGCGCCCGGGGCACTGGACATGTCGTGTCGCTGATTGTCTTTGATGCTTTGCTGATCATCTATGTTTACTCTGCCCTGCTGGAAGAGGTGTGGCTGCAATATGGCGATCATGGCGGCAGTTATCTGACCTATCAGCAAAGCACCGGCTTTTTCCTACCGACTCGTGTATTGAAAAAATTGCCGTGAACCGGAAAACATTTCGTGTGAAGCGAGTTGAAACACAGGATGAGCTGAACGCTGTCGGGGCCTTTCGCTATAGGTGCTATCTGTCCGAGGGGCTGATCGCGCCGCAGGAGGGGGAGTGTTTTCTGGATGAATACGATGATCTGAAGACGTCTCTGGTGTTTCGGGTCCGGTCACATGACGCGATTGTCGGGACGATCCGGTTGCATATTCTGAACAAAGATCACTGCAAGTCCGCGACAATGACGGCGTTTTCAGATGTCCTGATGCCTATGATCGACGCAGGCATGACGCTGATCGACGGCGCGCGCTTCGCGGTCGAGCCTGACCTTGGCGCGCTGCGCCTTTCGATCGCACGGCAGACGCTGCGGCTGTATGCCGATGTCGGCGAGCTGTATGCGGTGGATTACGGCGTGGCGGCCGTGACGTGCGACCGGGTCGAGTTTTATCGGCGACTTTATAGGTTCGATCAACTGTGCGAGCCCCGCAGCTATGGTGGGCTGAACAAGAAGCTCGTTCTGATGGGCGTCGATCTGCGCACGCATTAAGGGTGGTTCTACACTGTCCTGGCGGGGCTTTGACCCCTATTCATGGGCCTCAAGGATATTACGCTTTTGAAGGCCTTTCTTAAAGTCGGTGCACTGGGATTCTTTGTGGCCGCGCCGGACCGGCTGTTTGTCACGCAGTCGGCGGTGTTGCTGCGGATCAAGCAGTTAGAAGTGACGTTGGGCAAGCCGCTGTTCACGCGCACCATATCGACCGGCGCGCAATATTCGCTGTAGCGGCGGCTGGGGTTTCGCCTGATTGACCAGTCGCGGGGGCGATATGCCCGACCTGAACGTCCGCGCAGAGACGGGGATGCTGGATTGGCTGACCCGGTTTCTGGTAGAAGGGGGTGATGCAGTTCGGGCTGATGTATATGCCCAACCTACGCTCTGGTCTGATCTCGAAAAAGATTATCGAAGAAGATCTGGTGCTGGCCGGGTCCTGGGTAAATCCGACGATGGACATGCAAGGACGCTATGTCTTTGTGGACTGGGGGCCAGATTTCGTGGATGCCCACGTGATGCAGCTGCCGGAACTAACGAATTCGGGGCTGTCGCTTGCGTTGGGGGCGATGGCGGCGGATTTTGTCGTTAACCGGCAGTGGGCGGCCTATTTGCACGCGTGATATATCAAGAAATATCTGGATGCGGGCACGCTGCATCTGGTTCCGGATGCGCCCCCGTTTCCCTATCCGGTCTGGGCGGTTTGGCGCGATGGTCTGGACGCGGAGCTGACCGAAGGGTCGAGGGACGCGCTGCGCGTTGTTAGCCAGGAGGCCTCGGCCGACGACGAGGCATTTTTGGCGCAGGTGGCCCATATCAGAATAGCTGAAAGGCTACCGCTTTGTCTGCCCGGTTATCCCCAACAGCAGCACGCTCAGGTGCGCGGTAGAGTTGACAGCGAAGCAGTGTCCTGCCACCGATGGTATACCATTTTACCGGAGGTTTTTTCATGACACAGACACTGGCCATCGGCCCATATAATTCCGCTGACCGGGCCGCGCTGGTAGATGCCTTCGGTGGCATCGTGCTGGACGGGCCTGTGGCCCTGACGGATCTGAATTTTGAGACGCGCGCGGGGATTACCGCCGTCGCCTATATGGGGCATCATGCCTTTGGCGCGGCGCAGATGGACCTGCTGCCCGGGCTTAAGCTGGTTGCGAATTACGGCGTTGGCTATGACGCGATTGATGTGACCGCCGCCGATGCGCGGGGGATCAAGGTGACGAATACGCCTGATGTTCTGAACGACGATGTGGCCGATCTGGCCATTGCGATGTGGCTGATGCAAGGCCGCCAAATGCGCGCGGCAGAGGCGCATGTCCGTAGTGGCGACTGGGCCGAAAAAGGGCCGGTGCCGCTGAACCGAAAGCTGTCGGGCGGAACTGCCGGGATCATGGGCATGGGCCGGATTGGGCGCGATATCGCGGACCGGCTGGCTGCGTTCAATATGGACATTCATTACCATGCGCGTAGCGAAAAAGAGACTCCCGGCTGGACCTATCATGCTGATCCGGTCGAACTGGCGAAGGCGGTGGATTTCATGTTCGTCGCGCTGGTTGGCGGACCGCAGACGGAAAAGTATGTCTCTGCTGAGGTGATTGCGGCGTTGGGGCCTAAGGGGGTGATCGTCAACATCTCTCGCGGGTCGGTGATTGATGAAGAGGCGCTGTTGGATGCGCTGGAAAGCGGTGCGATTGCGGGTGCGGGGCTGGATGTTTTTGTCGGCGAGCCGCAAGTGAACCCGCGTTTCCTGCCGCTAGAGAATGTGGTGCTGCAGCCGCATCAGGGGTCGGGCACGGTGCAGACCCGCGCGGCGATGGCGCAGTTGCAGCGCGACAACGTGGGGGCGCAGTTGAAGGGTGCCGCCCTGCTGACACCGGTGAACTAGCGTTCTTCCGATTTTTCGTCTAAAAGTCGGAAGACGAGGGGGGCTATGCCCCCCGGACTTCCCCTTCCCCCCGAAGTATTTATGACCAGAAGAAGGCCTTAGGGTTTGTCGTCGGTCAGATAGTGGCGGATGTTGTCTTGAAAGCTGTCGTCGGCCGTCAGGCCAAGGCGGGTAGCTTTGTCTGCATGGATGTCCCAGCGCCAGCCGGACACGATGCGCTGCACGTCCGGTTGCGGAGCCCAGTCGATTAGGGTCGCCGGGCCGGGGCCTGCGACATCGGTCATGGCGTCAATCATCTGCGCGATGCTCCACGTGCGGCCGGGCATTTGCATGACGCGGTTTTGGCCCAGATTGGCGGCGTCGAGGTTCGCGCCTTTGATCAGGTTTTCGATGCATTTGCGTGGCGACAAATAGTAATGTTCAAAATCCGCATCGACGGGGCAGGTGGCGCGCTGCCCGTTCAGCGGCTCGCGTAGAATCGAGGACATGAAACCTGAAGCGGCGCGGTTCGGTTTGCCGGAGCGGACTGAGATCGTCGGCAGGCGGAAGGCGCGGCCGTCGATGAAGCCTTTGCGGCTATAGTCGTTGACCAAGATTTCCCCGATCGCCTTTTGCGCACCGTAAGAGGTTTGCGGGTTCGGGTAGCTGTAATCGCCCAGTGGATCGACCGCCTCGCCGCCATAGATCGCTATGGAAGACGTGAATACCACGACCGGCTTTGTGCCAAGGGTGCGGCAACGTTCCAGCACGTTGTAGGTGCCTAAAAGGTTGATTGACATGCCGGCGTCGAAGTCTTCCTCGGCATGCGATGACACGATGGCGGCGAGCAGGTAGATCACGTCGACCTTGTTGGTAACAGTCGCGGCGACGGAAGCAGGGTCTGCGATATCGCACCGGGTGGTGGCGATGGGGAAAGGGGCGTCGATGGGGGCTGGGTCGTTGATATCGGCCAGCGTCAGCTGCGTGATGGGTTGGCCGCGCAGGGCGCCGTCTTGCGCCAATGCGCGGGCCAGTTTCTGGCCGATCAGGCCGCCACCGCCGATGATGAGGATGTTCATGGGTTCGCTCCGCTTGGATTAAGATTTGCCACGAGGGCCAGAATGACTACGGCCAACATGGCAGCTGCCATGACGACGTTGATGCGGCGCTGTGCGCGGTCTGACAGGTTCAGTCGATGCAGGCTGGCCCCGGCATAGAGCCATACCAGGTGGATAGGAATCCAGATCAGGTTCATGATTAGCAGTTTCGACGCTGTCTCAAACATCAGGTTTTCGGGGGCGTAGGCAAAGTTCGCCATCAGCGTGGTGTTCACCGCATAGGCCTTGGGATTAATCAGCTGCAGCGCGATGCCGGACCGGGTGCCGGGGGCACGGTCGGCGGTGATGAAGGCAATGCGTGATCCGGCAAAGGCGATCTTGGCCGCGAGATAGATTAGATAGCCGAGGGAGGCCGCCATCAGCGCGTAACGCAGGGACGGCACGGCGAGGATCACAGCGGCAAGGCCGGTGATGACGGCCAGCAGCACAAGGTTCGTGCCGATGAAGAGTCCGGCCAGATAGCGCAAGCCTGCGCGAAAGCCGAAGCCCGCGCCGACACCTGCGGTCGAGAGGACCCCGGGGCCGGGGGTGCCAATCAGGAACAGGACGGCGGCGGCGAAGGTCAGCACGGGCCGAATACCAGTTGCACCTTCATCGCGCGGCTACGGTCGTTGGCGGTGGCGAAGGCCTCCGCAAAGTCGGCCAGCGGAAAGCAGTGGGTCAGCAGGGGTGAGACGTCGATCAGCCCGTCCTGCATCATTTTGACCGCTAGCGGAAAGGTATCGTGAAAGCGGAAGGAACCCATGAGAGAGAGTTCGCGGGCCGTTATCATTATCATCGGCAAGCTCATGTCGCCAGACAGGCCGAGCTGAACGATCTTGCCGCGCGGGCGCAGGCTGGCGATGCCGCCGGTCAGGGCCGGCTGCGCGCCGGAGCACTCGAACAGCACGTCCAGCGCGCCTTTGCCCGTGCTGTAGGGGGCCAACGCATTAGTGTCTAACCCCGTATTTAGGGTCACATCGGCCCCGCATTGGCGGGCGATGTCGAGGACCGGTTCTGCGATGTCGGTTGCTATGATTTCGGCGGCACCGGCGCGGCGCGCCGCAAGGATCACGAGGTTGCCAATAGGTCCGCAGCCGGTGACCAGCACGCGTTTGCCAAGCATATCGCCGGTGCGGGTGACAGCATGCAGGGCGACGGCGAGGGGTTCGGCCATGGCGGCCTGCGACGCGTCCAGTCCGGTGGCGACAACGCATTGCGCGGCGTCAGCGATCAGGGTGTCGCGAAAGGCACCTTGGATATGGGGAAAGGGCATGGCCGAGCCGTAGAAGCGCATATTTAGACACTGATTTGGCAATCCGCGCAGACATTCCGGGCAAGTATGGCAGGGGCGAGAGGGGGAGACGGCGACCAGATCGCCGACCTTTAGGATTGTGACGCCTGCGCCCAGTTCTGCCACCTCGCCCGCGACCTCGTGCCCGAGGATCATCGGTTCGCGCAGTTTGACCGCGCCAAAGCCGCCGTGGTTGAAATAGTGCAGATCGGACCCGCAGATCCCGCCACGCTTCATTGAAATTCGCACTTGGCGGGGGCCGAGGGCTTCGTACGGGGCGTCAGTCAAGCGCAGGTCGCGGGCCGCATAGGCGAATAGAGCGCGGGGCATTGAGGGCCGTCCTTGCATCGAGTGAATAATGGTATACCATTTCATCAAGGCGGTTTGACGGCGTGTTGTCAAGGACGCCAAATGCACACAAGCGGGGGAGGTCCCATGGAATTGTTTGATCTGACCGGGCGCACGGCGCTGATCACTGGATCCTCGATGGGTATCGGTTTTGCACTGGCACGGGGGCTGGCCCAAGCGGGCGCGCGGATCGTGCTGAATGCGCGGAACGCGGAGCGGCTGGCTGGGGCGGCAGAGACATTGCGCAGGGAAGGGTTCGACGTCGATACACTCGTGTTCGATGTCACCGATGCCGCTGGGGTAAGGGCCGCTGTTGACGATTATGAACGCGAGCGGGCCATCGATATCCTGATCAACAACGCCGGGATGCAGCATCGCGGCCCGCTGGAGAATTTCGAGGTCGATGCCTTTGACCGCCTGATGCGGACGAATGTTAACTCGGTGTTCTATGTCGGGCAGGCGGTGGGGCGGCACATGATTGCCCGCGGCGCGGGGCGGATCATCAATATTGCCAGCGTGCAGACAGCTTTGGCACGGCCCGGCATTGCGCCCTACACCGCGTCCAAGGGGGCGATTGCGAACTTGACCAAGGGCATGGCGACGGACTGGGCCAAGCATGGCCTGAACTGTAACGCCATCGCGCCCGGTTATTTCGACACGCCGTTGAATGCGGCGCTGGTGGCGGATGCGGATTTCAGCGCTTGGCTGGAAAAGCGCACCCCGGCAGGGCGATGGGGCAAGGTCGAAGAGTTGGTCGGCGCGGCGGTATTCCTGTCGTCCAAGGCCAGCAGCTTTGTGAACGGGCAGACGATTTTCGTGGATGGCGGCATCACGGCAAGCCTTTAAGCGCCGGATTTTTCAGGGAGTGAAGACTATGAGTAAGCCAAAGATCGGATTTATCGGCGTGGGGTATATGGGTCATGGGATGGCCAAGAACCTCGTGCAAAAGGGCTATCCTTTGTGGATCAAAGGCAATCGAAACCGCACGCCGGTGGACAGCCTTGTCGCGATGGGTGCGACTGAGGTCGGATCTGCCCGCGAGATGGCGCAGGCTTGCGACATCATCCACCTTTGCCTGAGCAATTCGCCGCAGGTCGAAGACGTCTTTGGTGGGCCAGACGGGATTTTGGCAGGTGCCCGCGACGGCTTGATCGTGATCGACACGACGACGGCTGACCCGGTGTCCACCGCCAAACTGGCAGAGGCGTTGGCCGCTAAGGGCGGCAAGCTGATCGATGCACCGCTGGGCCGTACGCCCAAAGAGGCCGAGGCTGGCACGCTGGACGCCATGATCGGTGCCGATGAGGCGACATATCAGCATGTGCTGCCGGTGATTGAGTGCTGGGCGGGTAATATCACCCACGTCGGCGGGCCGGGGGCCGGGCACAAGATGAAGCTGCTGATGAACTTTATCAGCATGGGGTATGCGTCGCTGTATGCCGAGGCCACGGTTCTGGGCGCGGCTGTGGGCATTCCCCCCGCAAAGGTACGGCAGGTGATTGGCAGTAGCCGTTTGACGAACGGGTTCTTTGAGACCTTTATGACGTATGCCGTGGACCGCGAAGAGGTGCATAAGTTCACCATCGCCAATGCGGCAAAAGACCTGCGTTATGTCGGGGCGATGGCGGATGCGGCGGGGCTGACTACGATTATGGCATCGGCGGCCAAGCAGTATTTCGCGCAGGCCGAGGCGTCGGGGCATGGCGGCGATTTCGTTCCCTCGATCACTGACCGGGTTGGGGCGTTGAACGGCCTAGACATGGCGGCAGAGGCGAAGAAAAAATAATTTTTCGACGAAAAATCTTGGGGGGCCAGCCCCCGGCGAGGTGCGCCGCCCCCCGAGTTTTTTTGACTACAAGAACAGGGGGCGCGCGGGATCGCTGGGGCGCTTCGAATTGCGCTTGCATTTGGTATACCAAATTGACAGCCTGCGAACAGACATCTGGGGGAGAGACGAGGCCATGACAGATACACGTGCAAACAAGCGGTTCCGGTCGCAGGAGTGGTTTGATAATCCGAACAACCCGGGGATGACGGCGCTTTATCTGGAAAAGTATCAGAATGGCACGTTCAGCGCAGAGGAGCTGCAGGCGGATCGCCCCATTATAGGTATCGCCCAGACGGGCAGCGATCTGGCCCCCTGCAACAAGATTCACGTCTTTCTCGCCGACCGGATCAAGGCCGGCATTCGCGATGGTGGCGGTATTCCAATGGAATTTCCGGTGCACCCAATTCAGGAAACCGGCAAACGGCCGACGGCGGCGCTGGACCGCAACCTTGCGTATCTGTCCTTGGTCGAGGTGCTGCACGGCTATCCCATTGACGGGGTTGTGCTGACCACCGGCTGTGACAAGACGACTCCGGCGATGTTGATGGGTGCCGCCACTCTGGACCTGCCCGCGATTGCGCTGAATGGCGGGCCGATGCTGGATGGCTGGTGGAAGGGCAAGCGCGCGGGCTCTGGCACGATTATCTGGGAAAGCCGCCGGCTCCTGGCGGAAGGTAAGATTGATTACCCTGAGTTCATGAAGCGCGCCTGCGCGTCGGCACCGTCGCTTGGCCATTGCAACACGATGGGAACCGCCAGCACAATGAACGCGATGGCAGAGGCGCTGGGGATGACCCTGACCGGATCGTCCGCCATTCCAGCGCCGTTCCGCGAGCGGATGAACATGGCCTATGAGACGGGCAAGCGGATTGTGCAGATGGTGTTGGACAATCTGAAACCTTCGGACATCATGACGCGCGAGGCGTTTGAAAACGCCATCGTCGTGAATACCGCGATCGGCGGGTCCACCAATGCGCCGCCGCATCTGGCCGCGATTGCGCGTCATGTGGGCGTGGCGCTGGATGTGAAGGACTGGGAGACCGTCGGCTTTGACGCGCCGCTGCTGGTGAACATGCAGCCTGCGGGTGAATATCTGGGCGAGAGCTTTTTCCGTGCGGGCGGTGTGCCTGCGGTAATGGGCGAGCTGGCGAAGGCCGGGATGCTGCACATGGGCGCGATGACTGCCAGCGGGCAGACGGTTGGCGAGACTTTGGCCGGGATCGAGAGCGAAGATCTGGACGTGATCCGTCCGGTCAGCGATCCGATGCGGACCAAGGCGGGGTTCCTTGTTCTGTCAGGCAATTTGTTTGACAGCGCCTTGATGAAGACTTCTGTGATCTCTCCTGATTTTCGCGCGCGCTATTTGTCGAAGCCGGGGGCAGAGGGAATTTTCGAGGGTCGCGCCGTCGTGTTCGAGGGGCCGGAAGATTACCATGAGCGCATTAATAATGCCGATCTCGGGATCGACGCGGAGACTGTGCTATTCATTCGCGGTGTCGGTTGCGTCGGATATCCCGGCAGCGCCGAGGTCGTCAATATGCAGCCACCTGATGCGCTTATCCGGCAGGGGATTAATCATCTGCCGACCGTGGGTGACGGGCGCCAAAGTGGCACCTCGGAAAGCCCGTCGATCCTGAACGCCTCTCCTGAAGCTGTCGTTGGCGGCGGGCTCGCGCTGTTGCAGACCGGCGACCGGGTGCGGCTGGATCTGAACGAAAGCCGGCTGGACGCGCTGGTCGATGATGCGGAATGGGCGCAGCGCCGCGCCGATTGGGTGGAGCCGGTCCTGCATCACCAGACGCCGTGGCAGGAAATTTATCGCACACATGTTGGGCAGTTGGCGCAGGGCGGATGTTTAGAGCTGGCGACGGCCTATCAGCGGATCGCCCACGATCTGCCGCGCGACAATCACTAAGGGGAACGATATGGCGAGCATCATCATCACGGGCGCAGGCTCTGGCGTCGGCCGGGCCACGGCGCAGGCCTTCATCGACGCGGGCTGGGACGTGGGCCTTGTGGGGCGGCGCGAGGCACCTTTGACCCAGACGAAGGGCGACAGTACTGCGCTGGCCCTGCCCTGCGACGTGACAGACGAGGCGGCGGTGGACGCGGCCTTTGGGAAGGCATTTGACACGTGGGGCCGCATTGATGTGCTGTTCAACAACGCTGGCGTCAGCCTGAAGGGCGCGCCGATTGACGAACTGGCGGTGGACGATATCCGCAACTTGCTCGACGTGAACATCATGGGGGCCGTGATCGCGGCGCGCGCGGCGTTCGGCATCATGCGCAAGCAGGACCCGCAGGGCGGGCGCATCATCAACAACGGCAGTGTCTCTGCCTACGTGCCGCGCTGGGGCTCTGCGCCTTATACGATCAGCAAGCATGCGATCACTGGGCTAACGCGGACGCTGTCGCTGGACGGGCGGGCGTTTAATATTGCATGCGGGCAGATCGACATCGGCAACGCGCTGACGGACATGGCTGTTGCGATGACCAAGGGCGTGCCGCAGGCCGATGGCAGCATGGCAGTAGAACCGGTGATGGACGTGGCGCATGTGGCGTCGTCCGTGCTGCACATGGCGCAGCTGCCGCTGGACGCCAACGTCCAGTTCATGACTGTCATGGCCAGTGCCATGCCCTTGATCGGGCGTGGATGATGGAGATGCAGGGCCAGATTGCCGTCGTCACCGGGGCGGCGCAGGGGATTGGATATGCTGTGGCGCAGGCGCTTGCCGCGCGCGGCGTAAGCGTTGTCAGCTGGGACATGGACGCGGCGAACGAAGGCGCGATGGCGGGGCTGGGAGGCACTGCGATCAGCTGCGACATCACCGATCTGGACAGCGTGCAGGCGGCCTATGCCGCGACCTGCGACGCGGTTGGCGTGCCGCTGATCTGCGTAAACTCTGCCGGGATCGCCGGGCCGAATGCGCCGGTCGAAAGCTATGATCCGGCGGCGTGGCAAAAGGTGATCGACGTCAACCTGACGGGCACATTCAACGTCAACCGCACCGTCGTGCTGGGGATGAAGGCGGCAGGGTACGGGCGTATCCTGAACGTCGCCAGCATCGCGGGCAAGGAAGGCAACCCCAACGCCTGCGCCTATTCTGCGTCTAAGGCTGGGGTCATCGCCCTAACCAAATCGCTGGGCAAAGAGCTGGCGGCGCTCGATATCGCGGTGAATTGCATCACCCCGGCCGCTGCGCGCACGCGGATCTTCGATCAGATGAGCCAAGAGCATATCGACTATATGCTGTCAAAGATCCCGCGTGGGCGGTTTTTAGAGGTCGCGGAGGCCGCCAAGATGATAGTCTGGGCCGTGTCGCCGGAGAACTCTTTTACCACGGGTGCTGTGTTCGATCTGTCCGGGGGCCGCGCCACCTATTGATGCGCGGTCTTGTGCGCGCCGCCCGGCTGCCACAGAATGCGCGGCAAATTGGACATGGGGTGCATGACGTGAAACGGGATCTCGCCCTTGGGGTGGATGGCGGTGGCAGTGGCTGCCGCGCCGCGATCTGCGATGATCAGGGGCGTGTTGTTGGGGTGGGTCATGGCGGGCCTGCCAATGCGACCAGCGATTTTGACAGTGCCTGCACTAATATTGCGGGCGCGATTGCGCAGGCGATGAGTGCGGCAGGGGCCGATATGGATGGCGTGGCTGCTGGATTTTTGGGCCTTGCGGGGATGCGAACACCGCAACAGGTCAAGGCTATGATCGACAGATTGGGACTGATCCGCTGCACGGTGACCGAGGATCGGCCGTCGATGATCGCAGGCGCGCTGGGGGGCCGGGATGGTGCCGTCGCGGCGCTGGGAACGGGCAGTTTCATTGGCATTGCGCGTGGTGCTGATGTGCGCGCCGTGGGCGGCTGGGGTTTGCAACTGTCCGATCAGGCGAGCGCGGGATGGATCGGACGGGCGGGTCTGAGTGCAACGCTAGAGGCCGTGGACGGGATGCAAAATATGGGGCCAATGGCGCAGGCCATGTTGGCGCGGTGGAATGATCAGGTGGATGCCATTGTCGATTTTGCCACCACGGCCCGGCCGGTGGATTACGGCTTGCTGGCTCCATTTGTGACGGCGCATGGGGATAACGACCCTGCGGCGGCTGCGATCTTGCAGGCAGCGGCCGCGTGGATCGAGCGTGCGCTGGCGGCTTTGGGCCATGACGACGGGTTGCCGCTGGTGATGACCGCGGGCCTTGGTGCTGCCTTGCGGCCATGGATGGCGCATGCGGGGCGGCAGTTTGCGGACCCGGCGGGTAGTGCACTGGATGGGGCGCTGTTGCTGGCGAGGCGTGCAGCATGGGATTGATCGCGCTGACAGGTTGCGATGTGCATGACGGGGTGCAGCTGCATTCCGGCGCGGTGCTGCTGGTGCATGACGGCGTTTGCGCCGGGATTGTCGCGCAGGTGCCAAGCGGTGCAGATGCGCGCGCGATGCCGCCGGGTTTCCTTGCGCCCGGCTTGGTTGATTTGCAGGTCAACGGTGGCGGCGGGGTTATGTTAAACGACGCGCCGACGACTGGCACGCTGCGCACCATGATCGCCGCGCACCGCAGCCTTGGCACCAGCGCCATGCTGCCGACGCTGATCACCGACTCCCCGGACGTGACCCGCGCCGCGATTGCCGCCGGGATCGCCATGCCTGATCTGCTGGGTCTGCATCTGGAAGGGCCACACTTGAGCGTGGCCCGCAAAGGTGCCCATGCCGCCGCGCTTATCCGACCGATGACTGAGGACGACTTGGCCGCCCTTTGCGATGCGGTGCAAAAGCTGCGCAACTTGATGGTGACGGTTGCCGCTGAGACTGTGACGCCGGACCAGATTGCGCGGCTGACTGCGGCCGGCGTGATCGTGTCACTGGGTCATTCAGAAGCCGATTTCGACACCTGCGCCATCGCCTTTGCCGCTGGCGCGCGCTGCACCACGCATCTATTCAACGCGATGAGCGGGCTTGGTCACCGTGCGCCGGGGCTGGTTGGCGCGACGCTGGACGGGGCGGGTGCTGCTGGCATTATCGCTGACGGCATCCATGTGCACCCCGCCGCCTTGCGCACCGCGTTGCGGGCCAAGGTGCGCGGCGCGCTTTTTCTAGTGTCCGACGCGATGGCCGTGGCGGGGACCGATCACACAGGCTTTACCCTGAATGGCCGGCGCATCACGCGGAACGGTGGGCAGCTGACGCTCGCTGACGGCACGCTGGCGGGTGCGGACCTGAGCCTGCCGCAGGCGATCGCCTATATGGTTGCGCAGGGCGGGGTTACGCCGGAACGGGCTATTGCCATGGCCACATCAACCCCCGCTAGCGTGCTGCGCTCAGCCGGTCATGCTGGGCGGTTGGTTGCGGGGCAAGTCTGCGATGTGGTGCATATGCCGCCTTACTTGAAAACGGCGAATATCCTGAACCTTTGACAGGTTTTTACTCCATTATCACGGACCGTCGCGCGGGTCGCTGGGCAACATGGGGTACATCAATAGATGCATAAATTGTGATCGGTCGGGGGGTTGCTACGCCAATGGTCCGGTCTAAAACCAAGCCTAGTCCTGACAAGGTTAACACCATGACCGATAACCCCGATTCCATGCTCCGCCGTCCTTTGGCCGATGTCCCGATTGTGTCTGCCAGCCTAGCGCTGGGGTGCACGGCCGCTGATGCTGCGACCGAGGCGCCCGCGCCCGTGGACCCAAAACAGCCGTTGTTCAATACGACGGACCACGTTGCCACCTATTACAAGCGGGCTCGGAGCTGACCCCTAAAGGAAGATTGCGATGCTTCGTCGCCGCACGGTGACTACAACCGCCCCCACACCGGCATTGAATATGACATATCACAAGACGATCTTCTCGATCGGTTGCTCGCTGTGGGCAGCGGTTGAAAGCGGGGTCTGAAAACGTCGTGCGCTGGTCCGAGGCCGTGCAGCATTTCTAATTGGCGGCTGGTGCCGATGGCGTACTGACCTGAATCAGACACGCTGCCTGCGTGTAGCAACTGCCGGATGAAAAGTTCGCGGAGCCCGTCACGCAGGCGACCCCGTTCTTGTATCGAGGCGAAAACCGCGAGACGCATATGGAAATTTTGAGGGTGAACCAGAGCTGCGCTGGGTCTGTTCGCACACCGGGAGAGGCCGTCGCCACCGGCATCGACCTGGTAGAGCTGAGCAAGCGCAATATACCTGAGACCTTGGCCGGCGAGGGTAAATCCTTTTCGTCGCACGAGCTGCCAGAGGCCTTGGACGACGGTGCCGCCGCCTTTGGTTGGGCGGACCTTAGAATGGAGCAAGCGGACGGTGAATGGATGATCGGGTACGGCATGCAATCGGTGGCGCGGGTCAATATGATTGGCGAAAGTCATGCCCGCGTGACCCTGAACCCGGACGGCACGCTGCTGATTGAAACCGACATGACCGACATTGGCACCAGCACCTATGCGATCCTGACGCAGATCGTAGGCGAGATGTTGGACCTGCTGCAGGACCGGATTGAGGCCCGGCTTGGCTATAGAAAACTGCCGCCATCCGCAGGCTCTGGCGGGTCGTGGGGTGCGTCGTCCGCGGGGTCTTAGGTCTTTCTGGCCTGCGAAAAAGTTGCGCCAGACCATTGCGGCCAAGCTGGACTGCGACGAAGGCGATCTGACGCTGAAGGAGGGCACCGCGACGGTGGCGAACAAGCAGACTGCGCTGACCGATCTGGTGGGCGATGTCCCAATGGTCGTCGAGTGCGCGATTGAGCCGGGCAAGACGCAGAAGGACATGCGTCAGGCGACCTTTGGGTCCTTCTTTTGCGAAGTTCACGTCAACAGCGTCACGGGAGAGGTGCGCCTGCGCCAGATGCACGGCAGCTTTGCCGTGGGGCGCATCCTGAACCTAAAAACCGCGCGGTCCCAGTGCCTTGGTGGGATGACTTTTGGTATAGGTATGGTCCTGACAGAAGAGTTGATTCAGGATACGCGCGACGGTCATCTGGTCAACCACGATCTGGCCGAATACCACATTCCGTTAAGCGCCGATGTGCCGCAGCTGACCGTGAACTTCATCGAAGAACGCGATCCCTATGCCAACGCGATGCTGGCGAAAAGCATCGGAGAGCTGGGAATTCGCGTGTCAGGGGCGGCCATTGTGAACGCGATCTATGACGCGACGAGCGTGGGCGTGCGTGAAATGCCAGCGACGATGGACAAGATCTTGCCGGGTCTGCCAGACGTCTGAAGTCTGCCCATGCCGCCAGGCCAGACCGGGCGGCATTAAGGCAAAAGGTAAGGCATTTTTTGATTTTTTAGGGGGGATTGCTCTATTCAAGGCGCAGGAGGAGGGTGATGCAGGAATCGACGATGACTACCAAAGGCTAGACAACCTTGCCCCGCGATGTGCGGCCCTGGTCAGTTTCAATGCGATAGAGAACGCTATCGCCGCTGGGGGCAGAGATCGGTCTTGATCGGCATCGACACGAATGTGTTGGTGCGGTTCCTGACGCTGCACGATGCCGAGCAGGCCGCTCTGGCCGTTGGCCTGATTGACACGCTGACCGCGCAGGACCCTGCCTTTATCAGCCGCCAGGTGCTGATCCAAACTGTTTAGGTGCTGGAGCGCGCCTATGATTTCGACCGCATGACCATCGCAAAGGCCCTTGATGCGGTGCTGGAGGCAGGAGAGCTGTTGGTTGAAAATCCGGACGTATCGGCCTGGCGCTGTCGCGTTATCGTCACCGCTGGCCGGGATTTGCCGACCAGATGATCGCGGTGACAGGGCGCGACGACGTGCTATACTTTTGATCGCGAGGCCGATGCTTTGCCGGAAAGGACGCTGCTTGCCTGATCATCGCTGCGTGACCCGATTGCAACGAGGTTGCCGCACTGGGCCTAAACCAGGTAATCACGGCGGCAAGACCCCCCTTGAACGGCATAGGATCACGGCATGACACATCCTGTTGAGGCCGCCGCAGTGGGCCGCTGGCGCGCGCTTGCCCTGATCTGTCTCGGAGTCGTAGGCGTTATGACGACGTGGTTTTCGGCCACGGCCATTGTTCCCGAGTTGGTGCTGGACTGGGGCCTTAGCACATCGCAGGCCGCTTGGCTGACCAATGCGGTACAGCTGGGGTTCGTGGCGGGGGCTATGGCGTCCAGTATCGTGAACCTGCCTGATATGGTGCGGATGCAAACCCTTATGGCGGTCAGTGCGCTGATCGCTTGCGCCGCCAATGCAGCTCTATTGCTGGATCCATCGCCGGGCGGGGCGATCGCTGCGCGTTTTGTCACCGGCATCGCGCTGGCAGGGGTCTATCCTCCGGCGTTGAAGCTGATGGCGACGTGGTTCCTGCGGGGCCGGGGGCTGGCGCTGGGGTTTCTGATCGGGGCGCTGACGTTGGGGTCGTCCATGCCGCATCTGTTCCGCGCACTGACCGCCGGCATCGCCTGGCAAGTTGTCGTGATCGCCACATCGCTGGCCACGCTGGGGGCCGCGATCCTGTTCTCCGCAGCGCTGCGCGAGGGTCCGCACGGATTTGGCCGCGCGACGTTTGATCCGCGGCAAAGCCTGCGGGTATTCACGCAAAAGCCGCTGATGCTGGCGAATATCGGCTATTTCGGCCACATGTGGGAGCTTTATGCGATGTGGGCCTGGTTTTTGGCCTTTGGCACGGCTGCGGCGCAGGGCGGCCTGACGCCGTTTCCCTTTGGCTCGGCGTCTATGCTGAGCTTTGTCGTGGTAGGGTCGGGAGTGTTCGGCTGCATCTTGGGTGGGGTGTTGTCGGACCGGATCGGGCGCTGCCTGACGACGGCGGGGATGATGGCGGTGTCGGGGGTCTGTGCGCTGCTGATCGGATTCACATTTGACGGACCGAGCTGGTTGCTGGCGCTAGTCGCGATCATCTGGGGCATTTCGGTGATCGGCGACAGCGCCCAGTTTTCCGCCGCCGTGACGGAACTTGCCGACCAACGCTTTGTTGGCACAGCGGTGACGTTGCAGTTGGGCTTTGGTTTTGCACTGACCGTGGTGGCGATTTCGATCATGCCCCATGTCGCGGATTGGATGGGCGGTTGGCAGTGGGTCTTTGTCGTTTTGGTGCCCGGTCCGGCGATCGGGGCGACCGCCATGCTGATGCTGGGGTCCGCTCCGGTAGAGGGCAGAATAGTACGTTAAGCTCCTCGGTCACTGTTTTGGCCACCTGTACTCGCCCGTGATGAGGATATGTGCCCATCCAAGAGGAGAGATGTGTGCTAGAAGCGCTGCAGAACAGTCCAGACCTGCACGTTTTCGCAGTGCGACAGCCTTCCCAAGCTGATCTGTGTTCCAATATATTAGGCTCAATTCGCATTAGCTATGCATCCGCTCCCATGATAGAACGTTAGCAGAACAAAGGGGGCTTGGATGGACCATCAGGCGTATTTAACCTGGCTCAATGAGATTGATGATCTCTCACCCGAGCAG
>Ga0209491_10004237_pt1 | contig 22324 bp, 21 predicted proteins | sample BON02_FD_187213 | JGI IMG/M metagenome (GOLD analysis project Ga0209491, IMG submission 187213) | Freshwater microbial communities from Lake Bonney liftoff mats and glacier meltwater in Antarctica - BON-02 (SPAdes) (version 2) | ecosystem: Environmental > Aquatic > Freshwater > Ice > Glacier... | reverse complement strand
CGCGATTGTCGTCTTGACGGCATCGATCGCAGCAGCGGTCGCTTTCGCTGCTTGGCGCGGTGCGGTTCGGCCGCCGCTCGCTGCCGGCCTCATCGTCGGAGGTGCCTTCGCCAATGTCGCCGATCGACTCACGGCGGGCAGCGTCGTCGACTTCATAAGTATCGGCCGATGGCCTATCTTCAACCTCGCCGACATCTTTATCATTGCGGGACTACTGCTCCTCGTCTTTCACCCGAATGCAACCGAGCCAGCGCAGAAGGTAGACGATGTCCGATCATCTGCGAGAGCAGGGGAGTGACTGCGAGCAGTTGCTGCAAATCGATCGCGGTTTGAAAACCCTGGTCATCTAACAAGTAAACGAGAGTCTCTGTGGCGATATTTCCGGCCGCGCCATCGGCGAAGGGCGATCCGCCTATTCCTCCTAACGAACTGTCGAACCTACGAACCCCGGCTTCGAGATTGCCAGCGTTCGCACTGCTCTCGATGACCTGCTCGACAACTTCGCGATGCCGCTTGCGCAGGGCCCGCAGGCATATGCCGATCAACTGATGCTCGACCACCCTGAACTTGGCCGCACGTTGTTGTTGGCTGATGCCATCATCGCCATCGAGGCCTTCCACAGACGGCTACACGCAAACTGAGACCAATCATTGGCGACAAACACTCGAAGTCAGCTCACTGTGGATTCGCGGCACGTGTGCCGCGCTACTTTGTAGCCGAACTCAGCGCGGTCGGTGTTGGGCGTGATCGCTGGCAATGTGACGCGTTGTTTCATCCTCGATGCCGGCGGCGCCGGCAAAATTCGACCATTGGTCGACTGCGTGCAGGACTTCGCTAACGACATTTTTGTATCTAGGAACTAGGTGATGATCACCGACAGCCAAGAGGTCATCCAAGTTGATCTTGTCGAACTTGCCATTGACGCTCATCTGGTGGCGTTGCGTCCACGCACCGCCCAGGTTGTGCGCGTGAGTTATGTCGTACGCCGGGGCTAACTGCCAGTCGCCATCTTCAGGTAGCAGGAATGCCAGGTTCTTGGTGTGATCATCACGGTTAACCGTCGCGATGTTGAAAACTATTCGCCGGAATGCCTGCGCCAATGCGTCGCGACCCAGACCGAGTTCAACAACGGTGGTCAGGTACTGATTGTAAGAGTGAGTGTCGGAAAGGTTGAAGTCCAGGTGAGCAAGGCCGCACAGTGACTGCATGTGCACGCGGCGACCATCTAGAGTTCGGTCGAAGCGACGACTCAAAAAGTGAGCGCGTGGTCCCTCCGGCAGAAGTTGGCTCTCGCTCATTTGGACACCTGCCTCAAGTGCCATGAGGTAGTACGCGTACTCAACCCGACCGTAGCCCTGGCTGTTGGTGAACGGGTCGTGGTCGCGGCCGATATCACTGCTGACGCCGTCGAGTTTTATCAGCCAATGTTCGAATCCGTCTGGAGCGTCCAGCTGTCCGGGTCGAATCTGTCCGCTTGCGGGGTTATAGGCGATGACCGCCTTGGCGCGAGCACCACCGGCCGACGTACCGACTTGAATGAGTTGATGTAAAAGTGCGTGCAACGCGGGTGCGGTGGTGATTTCGCCGGAGACCATGGCTCGTGCCGCGCGGACGAGATCGGCAAGTTGGATAGCAGTAGCGTCTTCCTGCGGTCTGTCTGCCGGCGGGTGGAATGTCAGCGCACCCATACCTCGGTCGGCCGCATAGGCGAGTCGGTCCAACGGAGTTATTCGATCGGACGATACGCCGTTGTCTGCCAGCCAGGCGTCGACGAGCGCGTTGCCGAATTTGTCTGGAAGCGCGTCAGCGAGCATCGCGGGCAGTCGATAGTAGGTCTGTTGGGACAACTGTGGGAACACGAATGTTCCACCTTGATTCGGCATTTGGAGTGGGGAGAGCGAACGCCCGTTAGTTATCCAATCGTTGTCGTAGTCAAAGGCGTAGTACCCCGTGGCTGGGTCGAGGGCGACGGCTCCGACGGTGCGCGCCCACGCGCGAACCTCGACTAGGTCGACCTGGCTGTAACTCATTTGCTCGACCGCGAGCCACGAATACCAGAGGCGCGCTTGCGCTCGCGGATCGCATCCCTTTGTCGTTGGCGCAACATCTCCATCGGGCTAATCGACGGCTCCCGCGGCGCGAACGACTCCAGCCAGTCGGTTCGTCCCAATGCCCGCGCGACAAGGATCAGGGTCCGAACCCCGGATCCGCGCCCGGCCTCCAGGTTCTTTAGCGCGGATAACGAGACGTTGGCGTCGTCGGCCAGTTGGCGCTGGGTAAGGTTCTGGCGCAGTCGTAGGCGGCGCACTTCGTGGCCGAGATCTGTCTCCAAGTCCTTGGTCGATCCTACAACAAAAGGTTTCTTTTCCATCTGTTACTCCTATAAATGGATATTACCGTTGCTATTATACCCATCAACGCAGTAACAATTACGGTAACAAGATAAATGGGTGGAAAAGTAGCGATTAATGGAGAGAATCCTGCTGTGAAGTACGATTTGGTGCGCCAAGTGGCGCCTAATCGCGCACGGAGCAATGTGCCGATGGAGGCAGTGTGAACACCAATCGAGTACCGATGACGTCGCAAGAGCACGACGAGTTTCGCGCAGTAGTCCGCGACTTTGCGCAAAAAGAAATTGCCCCGTTCGCCGCCCAGTGGGACGAAAGTTGCACGTTCCCGTTGGATGTTGTGCGCAAGATGGGGGAGATTGGCCTTTTCGGAATCGTCTTTCCCGAAGAATGGGGTGGTGGAGGTGGCGACTTCACGTCGTTGTGTATCGCCATCGAAGAATTGGGTCGGGTCGACCAATCCATCGGTATCACCCTTTCCGCCGGCGTCGGTCTTGGCATAAATCCCATTTACATTTACGGGTCGGAAGATCAACGCAAGCAGTTTCTGCCTGATCTCGTGAGCGGACGCGCGCTCGGTGCCTTCGCCCTTACCGAGCCAGACGGTGGCAGCGATGCTGGCGCAACCGCGACGCGGGCGACATATTCGCAATCGTCGCGCACTTGGCGACTGAACGGAGCCAAGTCGTTCATCACCAACTCGGGAACGGAGATTACTTCCGTGATCACGGCGACCGCTCGTACGGAGGATGGAGACATCTCGGCGTTCCTGATTCCGGCCGGAACACCAGGGCTCATCGTCGAGCCGTCGTATCGAAAGCTCGGATGGCATGCCAGCGACACGCACGGGCTGACGTTCGTCGACTGCGAGATCCCCGAAGAAAATCTGCTCGGAGAACCCGGGCAGGGATTTCATAACTTTTTGACGATGCTCGATGGAGGCCGGGTCGCGATATCGGCCCTCGCTCTGGGTCTGGCCCAGACTTGCCTGGACCTATCGGTCGAATACGCCAAGACCCGCAACGCCTTCGGCGGGCCGATCGGAAGGTTTCAGAGCATCTCTTTCGCCCTTGCAGACCTCGCCGTCAGCGTCGAAAATTCTAGGAATATCACGTACAAGGCGGCACGACTCAAGGACGAAAACAAGCCGTTCAAAGAGCTGGCGGCGATGGCCAAGTTGTATACGACTGAGGCGGCGGTGGACGCCACCCGCCTTGCCACACAGATCTTTGGGGGATCCGGGTTCATCGAAGACCTACCGGTGGCACGCTTTTATCGCGACGCCAAGATTCTCGAGATCGGCGAAGGCACGAGCGAGATTCAGCGACTGGTGATCGCCAGGGGACTAGGCCTACCAGTTGGCTAGCCAGCGCCGCGGCGCAAGTACCATGACGTCGTGACCGCTGACGGCATTCGCGATTCAAGTGTGGAATGGGCGGCGAGGGCCCTGCGCGGGAATCTAGAGAAAAGCCGCGACAAACTCGCCTCGAAAAAGCAGCTGTTCGTCCGCGAGCGTCTGGAATTATTGTTCGATAACGGAAGTTTCGTCGAGGATGGCTTGCTGGCCAACATGCTGGCCACCGATCTACCCGCCGACGGCGTCGTCACCGGGGTCGGCCGTGTGAACTCACGCCCGGCGTGTGTGGTTGCCAACGACTCGACGGTTAAGGCTGGGTCGTGGGGCGCCCGAACCGTTGAGAAAATCATTCGCATGACCGAATACGCGCTGCGCCACGAACTGCCGATTTTCTGGCTCATCGACTCTGCCGGAGCGCGAATCACCGATCAGGTGCAGATGTTCCCCGGGCGGCGGGGTGCGGGTCGCATCTTTGCCAACCAAGTCAAATTGTCTGGCAAGGTACCGCAGATCTGCTGCCTCTTTGGCCCATCGGCCGCGGGAGGCGCGTACATTCCCTCGTTCTGCGACGTCGTGTTCATGGTCGATGGCAATTCTTCGATGTATCTCGGCTCTCCACGGATGGCCGAAGAGGTAATCGGCGAAAAGGTGACGCTGGAAGAGATGGGCGGGGCGAGGATGCACACCTCGGTCTCCGGATGCGCGGACAATCTTGTGGATGACGACACGGACGCGATCGAACAGGCCAAGTTGTATTTCTCTTACATGCCGCTGAATTGGCGCGAGACGCCTCCTCGTTACCAGTCGACGCCACCACCAAAGGAACTCTGTCGCGACATTCTTCCTGACACCGAGGCGGCGGGTTACGACATGCACGAGTTCGTCGACGCACTCTTTGACGGAGATTCGCTGTTCGAGATTAAACCTAGTTGGGCGACCGAATTAATTACGGGGTTCGCCCGTCTCGACGGCAACACGGTTGGAGTTGTTGCCAGCAACCCGATCAATAAGGGCGGTGTGTTGTTCATCGACTCCGCCGACAAGGCATCCAGGTTCGTGTGGTTGTGCGATGCGTTCAACATTCCGCTCGTGTTTCTCGCCGACGTGCCGGGGTTTATGATCGGCACTCAGGTCGAGCGACAGGGCATCATCAGACACGGTGCCAAAATGATCACGGCGATCACCGAAGCCACCGTTCCTAAGATCTGCGTCGTGGTGCGCAAGGCCTACGGCGCCGGACTCTATGCAATGTGCGGGCCGGCGTTTGACCCGATCGCCACGCTGGCGCTACCCACCGCCAAGATCGCGGTGATGGGCCCGGAAGCCGCGATCAATGCCGTCTATGCAAATCGCATCGCCGAGATCAGCGATCCTGTGGAGCGCGCGAAGTTTGTTGACGACAAGCGGCGCGAATATGAAAAGGATGTCGAGTTGTCGCACTTGGCCAGCGAGCTAGTGATCGACGCGGTCGTTCCATTTGAAGACTTGCGACGCGAGTTGATCAGCCGCTTCGCGCACGCCGATCCGGTGGATAGGGAAGCAATCGCCAAGCGCCATGGGGTGTATCCCGGCTGAGTCGGCAATGAACGACCCCTCGATCGGTCAATTCAGAGACGGCATTTACCCCGCCATTGTGTCGGATTAGAAGCGCTTCTATCCCCACCCTTCTGTTGGGTTATAGTGCCCTCTATCCCCACCCTTCTGTTGGTTAGTTCGTAGCATGAGGGGGTGCGTGACGATGAGATCCGACGGATCCTAACCGACGGGAATCCATGGTGGAAGGCCGCTGCCGCCAGTCAAGACCCCACCATGTGGATCTCGTCACATCGATTGCTGCGCGACCGCTTCGTTTACGACCTTGGTTTCCGTTCCGAGGTACTTGACGACGTGAGCCGGGAGCCAATCACCGACCGACTCGTGGTCCTCACCGGACCTCGTCGAGTTGGAAAGTCCGTTGTGCTCCTTGACGCGGCGGCCAGCCTCTGCCGCCGCAAAGACCTCGATCCTCGATGTGTTATTCATCTTCCATGCGACGGGTTCAAGGTTCGTGATCTACGTCGGGCATTGACCCTTGGTCGGGAACTGACAAGAGTTGTTGATCGTCAAACTGCGACACGACGCGTCTGGTTATTGGACGAGGTGAGCGCCATTCAAGGCTGGACATCTGTGCTTAAGGCGGCACGCGACGGGACCGATTTCGGTGACGACACCGTCGTCATCACAGGTAGTCGCTGGTCGCCTACGGACGACATCGAGGGAAACCTCTTCGCCGGTCGGGCCGGTGTGTCCTCGGCTCGTCGGATCCGTCACTTGCTGCCTATGAACTTCCGTCATTTCCTGGCTGCCACGCGACCGGACCTCGCGCTACCCGCAGCGGCGCATCCTGCCGAACTCCAGCAAGCCACGGTTGCCGACACGCTCGACGAACTTCGCTTCGCGGTTGACGCCTATGACCTTGCCTGGCAGGAGTACTTGACATGTGGTGGTTTCCCCCGTGCCGTTGCCGAACAGCAGAACCAAGGAGCAGTGAGTGCCACCTACGCACTCGACCTCGCTGCATGGTTGCGTCATGACGTTGATCCTGAGTTCTCACCCGAGTCCATACCGCTACTCCTGGAAGCGTTGGCGACCCGGGCAACCAGCCCCCTGAACATACGACGGACTGCTGAAGCACTCGGCTACACCAACGACAGGTTCACTGTCCGTCTCCATCGGTTGACGAACAGCTTTGGTGCTCTGTGGTGTCCGCAACGGAACGACCATGGGCGAACGATCCCCGGCGCACTGTCGAAGTTCTACCTCATTGACCCACTCCTGGCCTGGATTCCGAGTATCTTGCGCGCTGGATGCACTCAACCAACAATGACGTCACTCACCGAGTCCACCCTCGCTGTTTCGCTCGCCCGTGCGATTGAACGGCTTGACGAGGGTCGATGGGTAAGTTCCGACACGATCGGCTACAGCCGTACCGGGTCAAATAACGAGATCGATCTGGCTCCCGTCGCCGTCCCGTCGTCGGCCGGACCAACACTCACGCTTCCCATCGAGGTGAAATGGGTTGACGACGGATGGCGCTCTGGGGCCCGAGTCATCGAAGCCAAGTACGGGCGGGGCGTGCTTGCAACGAAGTCTGTCTTAGACACTGATCACTCAACTTGGGCTGTTCCAGCACCGCTACTCGCCCTGCTTCTCCTCTGAAACTAAAATTTGCGTTGTGGTGCGCAAGGCTTACGGCGCGGGTCTCTATGCAAATCGCATCGCCGAGATCAGCGACCCTGTGGAGCGCGCGAAGTTTGTTGACGACAAGCGGCGCGAATATGAAAAGGATGTCGAGTTGTCGCACTTGGCCAGCGAGCTAGTGATCGACGCGGTCGTTCCATTTGAAGACTTGCGACGCGAGTTGATCAGCCGCTTCGCGCACGCCGATCCGGTGGATAGGGAAGCAATCGCCAAGCGCCATGGGGTGTATCCCGGCTGAGTCGCGAGAATACGCATCCGTGACGTTTAAGGCGGCTACCGCGCCGATGACGAGTGTCGCCGGCGACTCAATTGACAGTTCGGCAAGTTCGTCGAGTCGACAGCGGACCACGATCTGATCGGCAGTGGTCGCCATACGAATCGCCGCGACTGGTGTGTCGACAGCGAGCCCGCCGTTAATTAGTTCAGCAGCGATCTCGCCACGCTCGGCCACGCCCATCAGTACCACAATTGTTCCATCGGATTGGGCCAGCGCTCGCCAGTTGACCGGTCGCTCACCGAATTGGCGATGGCCGGTGACAACGGTGAACGAGGCTGCCAGTCCTCGGTAGGTGACCGGGATGCCGGCGGCAGCAGGTGCAGCGATCGCCGACGTGATGCCAGGGACGATTTCGCAAGCGAACCCTGCCTCGGCGAGCACCTCGGCCTCTTCGCCTCCGCGCCCGAACACAAATGGATCGCCACCTTTAAGTCGTACGACGTGCTTGCCCTCGGTGGCGAGGTAAATGAGCAACTCGTTCGTCAACTCTTGGGCAACGCCCTGGCCAGGGCGTTTGCCAACATTAATCAATTCGGCATCGGGCGAAACGAGCGCGAGAACATCGGCACTGACGAGTGCGTCGTGCACGACGACGTCGGCCGAGGCAATGAGGCGCGCGGCACGAACGGTCAGCAGTTCAGGGTCACCTGGGCCCGCACCGACGAGGGCGATATGACCGGTCATGACTTGGCGACGTTCGCTTCTGCGCCCGCCGCGAGGCGACGGCGTCGAACAGTGGGGGCGGGTAATACCGTGATTAGTTGTTCGGTACCGACCCGATTGCAGTAGTCACCGAAGCTTTCGCCCGGCGTGCCATCGACTGCGTAACGGGCAAACACCGGTGACAACAGCGCCGAAATATCGTCGAAGGCAACGTCGGCGCGTAGTCGCTCAGCGAGCCTCTCGCCGCCGACGGATCCGCCAACGTACACGTCGTAGCCGGTCTTGGTGCGTCCGACGATGCCGATCTCGGCGGTATATGGACGCGAGCAACCGTTTGGACAACCGGTCATGTTCAACCGAATCGCCGAACCGCCGGCGCCAGCATTGGCAAGCGACTTGTCGACCATGTCGACCAATTGTGGCAACACCCGCTCGGCCTCGCCGAGTGCTTGGCCGCATGTTGGCAGTGCGGGACACGCAATCGACAGCCGGGCGAGTGCGCTGACATCGTTGGCTAGTGGCACGCCGTGATTACGCAAAATAGTCTCGACGTTGGCGCGGTCGGATTGGTTAACGCCGCTGATCAGCAGATCCTGACGAGGCGTGACGATGAATTTTTCGACAAGACCGGACTGGGCGAGGGCGCGAAGCGCCGAGCGAAGCGCGATGCCCTCGCGGTCGGCGACGCGTCCAGAAGGAATCGGCAGGCCGTAACTAAATGTTGTTCCTGCAGAATTCCACCCGTGGTAGTCGGCGGCATCCCACGCCGGAATGCCCGGCGACCGTTGCAATGTAACGCCGCAGCGTTCTTCGACCTGCGATTTGAGCCAGTCGACACCCTTCTCGTCAATCAGGTACTTGAGCCGTGCACGATGTCTGTCGGCGCGATTGCCGTGATCGCGTTGGGTGGTAACAATTGCTTCGACGACATCCACTAGTTGATCCGGGGTGACCCAGCCGAGTTCACTTGCCAATCGCGGATAGGTGTCGTCCTCACGGGCGTGGCTCATGCCAAGCCCTCCACCCGCATAGACCACGAATCCGGTGAGCAGACCCGACGTGCCATTACTGAGTGTGGGTACGATGCCGACGTCTTGGGTGTAGACGTCGATGCTGTTGTCGCCAGGCCAGGCGATGCCGATCTTAAACTTGCGGGGGAGATATGTCTCGCCGTACACCGGCTCGACTTGTTCAAGTTGCTCGACCGGCTCGACCGGCTCGGCGGTGACGGCCTTGTCGCCATCCACCCAGATTTCCCAGTAGCTCGTGGTCTGGGGACGGAAGCGATGAACCAACTGCTCGAGCACGGGTTGGATGACGACCTGACGCTCGTCTGGAAACGGGTTGGCCATGATGTTGCGCACGACATCGCCACATGCGGCGAGCGTCGACAACAGCGCAGCATTGATGTCGCGCACCAATCGATGCAAGTTGTCCTTGAGCACAACATGGAACTGCACGCCCTGGCGGGTGGTGAGTCGCATTGTGCCGTCGGCAATATCGCTGACCTGATCGAGAGCCAGCCATTGTGTCGGGGTGATTACCCCGCCTGGCACGGCGGTGCGAACCATACAGCTGTAGTCGAGCGGAAGTCGCTTGGCCGTGCGGGCTCGGCGAACATCACGGTCGTCTTGTTGATAGATGCCGTGGAACTTCAGTAAGACGATGCTGTCGTGGCCGAACTGCTCGGTGCCGTCGCCTAGTTCTGTTTTCAGTTCACCGCGCAGAAAATTACTGGCGAGTTTGATTTCTTCGGGGGTGCTCATCGGTGCATTCCACATTCGGTCTTGGTGGTGCCGGCCCAGCGACCAGCGCGTTTGTCTTCGCCAGAGCCAACTGGACGGGTGCATGGCCAGCATCCGATTGACGGGTAACCGCGCTCGCTCAATGGATGGGTCGGCAACTCGTGTAATTGCGTGTAGCGCACCATGTCGTCATCGGTGTACGCGGCGAGCGGGTTGAGCTTGACAATGTTGCGACCGATATCGAACGATCGAACTCGAACATTGGTACGGGTAGGGCCGTCGGCCCGGCGCAGTCCCGTGACCCACGCCTGCTTGCCTTGTAGGGCGCGGTTGAGCGGCTCGACCTTGCGGATGTTGCAGCATTCCTGAACATTGGTCTGCCACAAATTGTCGGGCTGCACATGGGGGAGTGGGTCGACGATGCGGACATTGAGATCGAGTTTCTTGGTCAGTTCGTCAACGAACCATTTTGTTTCCGTAAATAGATACTGCGTGTCCAGCAAGACGATTTCGATGCCCGGAACTGCCGTGGCTGCAACATGGACCAGCACCGCATTTTGGAAACTGGCCGTGACGACAATGCCGTCGACGCCAAACTGTTCGGCCGCCCAACGCAATGTGTCGGCAGGATGACCGGTTTCGAGGGACTCGGGCTCTGTAAGCAATGACATTCGGACATCCTTTTTGGTCACGAGTTGAGGGGCGGTTCGACCACGATAACATGAATCCCGACTAATATGATCATCTTTATAGACATTACGGAAACCTGGCCGGACATGGCTGGGAAAGGACCTGGTTGCGCAGATGAGATTTAGATATCCGATTTTCTTAGATCTCGAGGGTGCCGCGGTGTTGGTAGTCGGCGGGGGGCCGATTGCATTGCGTAAGGCCACTGGTCTGGCCGAGGCCGGCGCCATTATCACGGTGATCGCACCAGATTTGGTGGACGGACTTGCCTCGGTTGCGCAGCGAATCGAGCAACGCCAATATCGCCACGGCGATGTCGCTGACTATCAACTCGTGATAACTGCCACCAACGATCCGGCCTTGAACGCGCAAGTCGCTGCAGATGCCAAGAAAAATCGCGTGTGGGTCAACAGCGCTGATGATCCCGACAACTGCTCGTTTATTTTGCCCGCCATTGCCCGTCGCGGCCCGGTGACTGTTGCCGTCAGCACAGGTGGGGCAAGCCCGGCGCTCGCATCGCGGCTGCGCGCAGATATCGCCAGCACGTATCTAACCGCTGCCGTAGAAGCGGCGGCGGTCGAACTTGCTCGCCAACGCGCGGTAATTCACGCCACAGGCGCCAAAACCGAAGACATCGACTGGACTGGGCGAGTCGACGCCGCGCTGGCCGCCGGATTCGAGTGCTGAGTTGTGTGCGCAAGTCGTTACGTGTCGATGTGTCCCGCCATTAGGACAATGAAATTTTCTCGCGGAGGTTCTTCCAATAGCCAGTTAGGACAGCGCTGACGGTTTGTTCCGGGGTGACGGCCCGTAAAGCATCGATAGCGAGGCGTACTCCAGCACTATTGGGTGTACCGAAGAGTCGGTCTGCGTACGCGACCGCTTTCTCCGTTGCAGATGCTGAACGATCGTCGTTCTGTAAGACCCGTAACTTGGTTGCCATGGCGTCTGGGGCGACCGCGTCGAAGAGTCGATAGACATCACCAGCGTCCTTGGCTTCCAGGCGTTCTGGCTTGTCAAGTCGATCACCAAGTTTGTGGAGTTTGGCCACGAGGAGCGCGGCCTCGCCCGCAACGTTCACGACGATCGATCGTGGGTCGGATAATTCGAAAGCAGTGATCGCCATCGGTTCATAGTCCACAAGAGCACCCTCGACTCCGCTGCACTTGCGGGCCGTGTTCTTGCCATGATCGCCACGCAGTCGCGCTGACCGGCGACCAGCCTTAGAAGCAACCTGCTCCGGCACGATCAGATCTACCGGCACAACGACCTCGTCCGTAAAGCCCTCTCGATGGAAGCGTGCCTCCCAAATCCCAGGCTCGTCGGTAAGCATGAAACCGGCATCACTCATTGATTTGCCAAGTGAAGGGCTTGTCAGCAGTCGCGACGGATCGAGTACGAGATCTGCGTCAGTCGTGAACGGCTGGTAGGTGGGCAAGCGGCCAATGGTGTGGAGATACACCGCCTGCGCGCCGATCAGCGGTGCGAACTCAGCCTCGCAGGGATGGTCGACGCCATCGGCGCTCATTTCTACGCATCCAGTCGATCAATGCGGTTCCTTCGGCAGGCATGCGAGCGTTGCCAGTCAGCGAGTCCGCAGCCATTTGCACGATCGACACTGACGGAAAGTCGGTATCGGCCCATCCTCGATCAAACACGATCGGGTCGTATGGCTTGGCGAGGATGACGTTGGCGCCGCTAGTTGCCGGCAGGAGTCGCGCGACCTTGGCAAGTTGCTCTGGATCGTCCGCGTATATGACAGCGACTTCCGGGGCGGCGACTGGAACGATCGACGAAGTAGCGAACGAGCCCGTCACGGCCCACTTGCCGAACTTGAGAACGGACAGATCGCGGATCAATCGCGCGGGTCCGCTGGACGCAACCCACGTTGACGTCTCGTTGGAGTCAAACAGTGAGTACGTCGCAGTGAGTCGGCGAAGCAATGGTTCCCAGTCGACGTCGGTGACATGTCCGCGGGGGCGGCGTGTGATGAGTCGTTCATCGGTGAGCGCTTGAAGAACTCGGGAGACGTAACCGTCATCGACGCCGAGTGCCGATGCCAGGTTGCCGGCCGTGTAGGGAGGAGTGACCTCGATGAGTGTTCGCAAGAGCGCCCAGGCACGTGGACCTCGAAGCGTTGGGCCAGTCTTCTGCTTCGGACTTGGGTCTAGCGAAGCCCCATCGGTGCGTATATAGAGCGCGGGTCGACGCAGTCGGAGTTCGACGTTGCCAGTTCCATCAATGAAGTTCACATTGAGATCGTGCAGCATCTCCCGACTGCGGATACTCAACCAGTTGGCTGACACGAGGGTCGAGTCCTCAGGCAACTGAAGTCGATCGATATCGCGAGGCTCAAGTCGATCCCGCGTGATCACTGAAATGAGCGACTCGGCGTCGCCGTTCGCCTTGAGACTAATCACGCCAAGATCCGGCTTTCGCTGCTTGATCGATACGGTCCACTCATTTGGCACGAGGACGCGTAGACGTTCGACGGTGTCATCAAGTCGTCGTCGGCTCGCCTCAGGGATGGCTGGTCGTGTCATGTCCTCAACGATAACCTATTCTGTCTTAAATTACAATCTGTCTGCAGTAGACAGAAACGCTATCTAGGCAGAACCGCTAATGAACCACTCGGCACGAAGTGGTCCGACCCGCTCGACGTCAACGGCCGACGCCATGGCGAATTAGCGAATTTGAATCCAGGTGTCGCCCACATCGGCGCTCTTGTAGAGCCCGTTTTCCTGGGTGAGCGCATAGACGATGCTTGGATCGGTCCTGCTAAATGAGATATGGAGAACTATCTCTCCGTTGAATCCTTCGCTCACTTTCTTCCACGTCTTGCCAGCGTCGGCGCTTTTCCCAAGGCCTCCCAATTTCTCGCTGAAGGTTAAGAGAGTTTTCGAATCTTGGGGATGAATCGCAACCACTGACACGAATCCACCTTGTAATTCTGGCGAGAGAGGTGTCCATGTGGCGCCTTGGTCTCGGCTTACCACCACACCTTGTCCATCTGTAGCGGCGGCATACACCACATTTTCGTCTTGCGAATCAGCCGCTAAGTAAATTGGCTGTAGATCGCGATTCACAATCTCCCAATTTTTGCCCTGATCAGTGCTGCGCTGAAGATTGCCTCCAGACCATCCATAGATGAGATTTGGATTTACCGAACTGACTGCCATTGTGTGGAAATCAACCGGGCCGTCTACGCCATCTGATATTTTCTTCCACGTAATTCCGCCATCTTCAGATTTCTGAAAGCCGATATTGCCGCCAAGACTGGGATGACCGCTCGAAAATAAAACATTTGCGTCCGCAGGATGCGCCGTGAATCCCATAAAGTCATCCGTGCTCTTGCCGGCTCGGTAGAGGTCTTTGTCATTCATCAGTACCAAAAGACCGTGGTGTGTGGCGATATAAAGTTTGTTTGGATCTTGTACATCAACGGCTAATCCATGACCATGAGTAATGGACTGTTCTGGAGTTAAATTATTTGACGAAGAGTCACCGCCGCCGTTACTCCGCAGTGCCAACGGGGCAATTCCTCCGCCGACGAAAGCAACGGCAATGAAAATTGCTACGTATTTTTGTGATCGTTTAGCCATAGCAATATAATGGCATAGTCAGATGCTATTTGACATTCAGATGTCGGCCTAGAAATCGGCGCGAAGTGTCTCGGTGTTGCCGTCCACCGAAAGTATCTGACCAGATACAAATCGAGCAGCGGGCGAGGCGAGGTACACGACCGTCTTGCCGATGTCTGATGCGTCGATGAACGAGCCCATCGACACCTGTTTTTCGTATCCGCGGCGAAGCGTTTCTTTTGATAGTCCGAGGGTCGCAGCCTCGCGTTCGATTACGCCGTCCATCCGGCCACCGCCGACAGAGCCTGGGCAAATCGCGTTGACGCGGATGCCCTCGGCGCCTAGTTCCATCGCCCAAGTCTTGGTCATGCCGATCACGCCCCACTTGGCGGCGACATAACCAGAGCGCAGCGGGTATCCAAAAATGCCGGCGGTGGATGAGATGTTGACGATCGAGCCCTTGCGCTCGCGCAACATTGGCACCGCCAGGCGAGTGCACCTGAACGCTGAGCCGAGATTGATGCGCACGCAACGGTCGAACTCGTCTGGGTCTGTGTCTTGCACGGCAGCTGTCGGGCCCGGCACGCCGACGTTGTTGACGAGTAAATCTAGCCCGCCTAGTTGCTTGGCGACCTGGGCAAAAATTTTGTCGACATCAGAAGTGTCGCTGACGTCGGCGACGACGTCTGGATTGGTCGCGGGGTTGGCGTCGCATGTCATCACGCTCGCGCCCGCCGCGAGTAACTCGTCGGCGATTGCGCGGCCGATGCCAGAGCCACCGCCCGTTACCAACGCGCGCAGGCCCTTGAGCATTAGTGGCTCAGTCATGCCCTGCAGTCTTGCACTCGTGGGCGATCGCGCCAATATGGTCTGGGCCGATACCGCAACAGCCACCGACGATTGTCACGCCGCGGTCTAGCCACTGCTTGGCAAAGGCCAGATAGCCAGCGGGGGTGAGGTCTAGTCGCAGTGTCATCAGGTCTTCGTTGGCGGCTGCGTCGGTGCGTTGCGGCGGGAAGGCGTTGGCATATGCACCGACGGCAATCAAGTCGTCGCCAACGAGTTCTCGCGCTACTTCGATGGCAGAATTCATGTATTCGGGCTGGCTGCAATTAAATAGCACTGCATCGACGCCGGCCTCGACGACCGCGATCACCGCGTCGCGAACCGTCTCGCCAGAGCGCAGGCGTGGGGCGCCGGCGTCGCTCGTAATTGTGTCGCTATTTACTGTCTCGCGGAGTGTGAACGAAACCCACACGGGCTGATCGGTCTCGAGCACCGACTCGATTGCCGACAGTGCCTCTTCGATCGAACTCTGCGTCTCGCACAACCACAGGTCGACGAACGGTGCCAGCGCAGTAACCAGTGGCGCGTACAATTCTGGGGCGCGCGCCGCATCGAACAGGTCGGGCCGATACGAGCCGAAGACCGGCGGTATCGAACCGGCTACTGCAACCTCGCGCGGCGCAGCATCGGCGACCTCGCGCGCCAACTTGCCGGCCAGGGTGGCGAGCCTTTTTGCGTCGGCAGCCCAAAGGCTTTCGCCGAGGTGAAACGGCACGAGTGCATACGAGTTGGTCGTGATCACGTCGGCGCCAGCGTCGACGAAACCCTGGTGCGCGCGCGTCACGAATTCAGACGCTTCGATGAGCGCCAAAGCCGACCACTCTGGTTGGCGAAACGGCGCGCCCATGCGCAACAACTCGCGGCCCATGCCGCCGTCTAGAACGATGATGTTGGCCATACGTCTAAATTTCCTTGCCAGTGAACTGGCCGGTAAATTTAGCGAGCGCCGCGCATGTTTCGTAAAACTCGCGCATCGTCGAGTGGATGATCTGCTCGACTGGCAACACTGAATCGATTCTCCCGGCCACCTGCCCGGTGAGGGCGATCGAAGACTCCATGTCGCCTCCGAAATACAAATCTTTGGCCGTGCCGAAGTGTTCCATGCCGACGTTGTCGTCGTGTTCGAGTTTGGTAGTGCGCTCGGTGCGCAACGCGCGCAGGCCTGGCTTCGAAAAACGGTTGAGAAACACCGTGTCAGTCTCGGCGGCCTTGATGATCGCGTTCTTCCAGTTCTCGTGCACTGGCGACTCGGCGGCGGAGACCATCCGCGTGCCCATCTGCACTCCCTGGGCACCGAGCGCGAACGCTGCGGCCATCGTCACGCCGTCGCAGATACCGCCCGCGGCGACGATCGGTATATCGACGTTGGCGGCGACCAGTGGCAGCAGCACCATCGTCGAGACATCTTGCGGGTTCTTGAACCCGCCACCTTCGCCGCCCTCGACGACCAACCCGTCGACGCCCGCGTTACTAGCCTTGAGCGCGGCCCTGAGAGTGGGTACGACGTGGAATACCGTTAGGCCCGCGTCCTTGAGTTGCGCGGTGTACTTGGTCGGGTCGCCCGCAGAAGTCGTAACGAAGCGCACGCCCTGATCGATCACGAACTGCACAATGTTGGGGTCACGCACAAACGCCATGGCGATGTTGACCCCGAATGGGTTCTTGGTCAGGCCGCCCATCAAGGCGATCTCGTCGCGCACGACGTCGAGCTCGCCCGACGATGTTTCGATTATTCCGAGTGCGCCAGCATTAGAAACTGCCGATGCCAACTGCGAGCGCGCAATCCAGCCCATCGGCGCCTGCACGATCGGGTAGTCGACGCCGAGTAGTTGCGAGACCTTGTTGCGCAACGGCGCCGGGCGCCCAGTTGTTGAAACAACGATGTTCGACATCGCCGTACTTAATTGCGTTACGAACGAGGGTGGTGGCAGGCGATGAAGTGGCCTTCGTCGACTTCGCGCAACTGCGGCTCTTCGGCGGCGCAGAGATCTGTTGCGGCGGGGCAGCGCGTGCGAAAGCGGCAACCCGACGGCGGGTTCACCGGCGACGGCGGCTCGCCTTGCAGCAATGCGCCTACCACTTTGCGGGTTGGGTCGGGTATTGGTACTGAGCCCACCAATGCATGCGTGTAATGGTGTCGTGGAGATTCGTAAAGCGCATCTGGGGTTGAAATTTCACAGACTTTGCCCAAATACATAACTAAAATTCGCGTACTCACTGCCTTAACGACGGCTAGGTCATGGCTTATGAAGACCATTGTGAGGCCGTGGCTTTCTTTCATGTCTTGTAGCAGATTCAAAATTTGCGCTTGAATGCTGACGTCAAGAGCCGAAACAGGCTCATCGCAGATGAGAAGTTTTGGCTCAAGCGCGAGAGATCGGGCGATTGCGATGCGCTGGCATTGGCCCCCCGAAAATTCATAGGCTCTTCGATCGCCCGCAACCTCTGGATCGATACCGACATGGTTAAGTAGATCATTGACCCGATCGGCGCGCTCGGATACTGAACCTCTACGCCAAATCTCGAGTGGTTCAGCCACCAACTCGCGGACGGTATACCTGGGATCAAGAGAACTAATTGGATCCTGGAAAATCATCTGCATACTAGGTCGAAGGGCACGAAGTTCGTTTTTGTCAACTTTGGTCATGTCCTTGCCGTTATACACAACGGATCCTGAGTTTATTGGTATCAAACTTAGGATGGCTTTGCCCAATGTCGACTTGCCGCAGCCTGATTCGCCGACGATCGAGAGAGTCTCGCCTTGAAGAACGTCGAAACTGATCCCTGACACGGCCTGGACCGCAGTTTTCTTGCTTATTGAAAATTCAACTACCAAGTCTTCGACCACCAGAATTGGATCATCGGCGCTTCTGAGGTGAGCCTTGCCTGAGCCGGCCATTAGTTCTTTGCTCCGACTGGGAAATGGCATCGATACTTGTGACCGTCACCCTGATCTACGAGTTCTGGGTGTTCACTGCGACATTTTTCTTGCACGTACGGACAACGTGATGCAAAGCCACATCCTGGCTCCTGCATGGTCGGGTCTGGAAGCCGACCCTCTATCACTGGCATTCGACCACCAGACTTCATATCGAGACGAGGGATTGATTTCATCAGCGCTTCGGTATAGGGCATTCGGATGTTGGCAAATAGCTCTTTGGTCTCGGCATATTCGACGACTTCACCTGCATACATAACTGCAATCTTGTCGGTGTGGCCAGCGACGACGCCGAGGTCGTGGGTCACGAGGATCATTGACATCTTCGTATTTTGTCGGAGCTCGCTCAAGAGCGAAAGAATCTGTGCCTGTACTGTCACGTCAAGCGCCGTAGTCGGCTCGTCCGCGAACACAAGCTTAGGATTGCAAGCGATCGCGATTGCAATCATGACTCTTTGGCGCATCCCGCCTGAAAGTTGACTCGGGTATTTTCTTAAGGCCTTCTCGGGATCTGGAATGTGAACCAACTTGAGTAGTTCTATGCCCTGTGCTTTGGCATCTTTTTTGGACATCCCTAAGCGAATGCGGAGACCTTCGGTTAGCTGCGAACCGATTCGGCGGACAGGGTTCAGGGCGGTCATTGGGTCTTGGAAGATCATCGCCATTCCGGTTCCCCACTGGTCACGCACGACGTCGCGGGGCGCTGACGAAAGGTCGACGCCGTCGAAATTAACGGTTCCGGTTATGTGAGCGGTACTCATAGTCAGAAGACCCATGCTCGCACGCGCCAATACCGTCTTGCCCGAACCGGACTCACCGACGATGCCGAGGCTTTCGCCTTCAGCGACAGAAAGAGTGACGTTACGAACTGCCAAGAGTGATCCTCTTTGAGTCTCAAATGAGACCGAAACATCATGAAGGTCAAGAATCTGTTTCACAGGCGACCCTCGCGACTGTCGAGCCGATTGCGCAAGACATCACCAATTTGGTTGCAAGAGATCACGGTTAATGCCAACACCGTAACAGGAATGATCATCGAGTGCGGCGCATACTCAAGGTCGCCGCGTACTCGCGCGATCATTGAACCCCAGCTAACACCATCGACAATTCCGACACCGAGTAGCGAGAGTGAACCTTCGACAACTATGACAACGCCGATTGCGAGAAACCCAACCGCATAAATCGCCGGCATCACGTTTGGCACTACGTGTTTAAGAATAATTTTCGAATCTTTCATGCCCATTGATCGCGCGGCAACGATGAAATCTCGGTTGGCCCAAGTTAGCGTTGCGCCCCTGGCAATACGTCCGAGAATGGGAATGATGACGATCGTCAGCGAGATGATGATTACGAAAATTCTTCGACTCGTCGGTACCATTATGTTCGGGTCTGGATTGGTGGCCAGGACGGCGACCAGTGCCAAACTGAGGACCAGGTTGGGAACGGAAAGTACCACGTTGAAAAGAGTGCTTACTACGTAATCGAACTTGCCACGCTTGTACGCCGCGATGATGCCAATGGCGCTTCCAAAAAATGCACCGACACCGACAGAAATGAGCGAGATCAACACTGACGGGCGGGCGCCCTTGACTACATTCGAGAGCAAGTCATAGCCGTTCATATCGGTGCCCAGGACGTGGTTCCAAGACTTGAACGCACCTTGACCCATCGCCATGAGATCAAAATCGGTCGGACTGGCTAGAGGGAGAAGAGGGCCGAACACGACCATTAGTAACACTAGTGTAAGCCAACTCACCGACAATTTGGTAAAGAGATCCAGTTGCTTAAACACGGCGTTGCTTCGTTCTTGGATCGATTCGTGTGACCATGATGTCGACCACAACATTGAAAAAGACGTAGCCCACAGCGATTACAGCAATATACGCCTGCAATGCAAAATATTGGCGGCCGAAGATACTCAGGGCGATTTCAAAGCCTATACCTGGGATGGAGAATAGGTTTTCAATCACCAAAGCGCCGCCGATAAGTCCGCCCATATTGAGTGCCGCAGAAGTAAACAGGGTAACCGAAGATGGCCTGAACACATGCGTCCAGAGAATTCGCCGATTCGTCAAGCCCTTTGAGGCCGCCATCGTGACGAAGTCTTCTCTCAGCGTTGCAATTACATCGGTTCGCAGTAGGCGAGCGTAAGACGCAACCAGCGGAACAGCGAGTGAAATCACGGGGAGCACCATCAGTTTGAAGTGTTCATTAATACCACATGCCGCATTAAGTGCGTTGTCTTCTGCGGAGCAGCGAAGCGGCGCGTACCCGAGCGGCGGAACCCAGCCGAGCTTTACACCGATATAAAAAGCCATCAACAATGCGAGGACGAACCCTGGGATTGAGGACGTGATGAACAAAATATTGCTAATGATTCGGTCTGTTCGGGTGCCGACTTTGTATGCCGACCAAATGCCAAGAGGAATAGCAACCGCGAGGGCAACTACCTGCACGTAAAGAATGATCAGAAGCGTTATAGGGAGGCTTCTTGACAAGTGATCACTTACTAACTCGCGAGCCCCACCAGGGAAAATGTAGTAACCAAGGTTGCCAGTGAAGAAGTCTTTTGCCCAGAAAATATAATACCTGAAAGGGTCGAGGTCGAGTCCGAGATCGTGGATCTCTTTAGCCCGGCCAATGGGGTCGGGATTCACGATGTAGATGTCAGCGAGGCTCACGGGCAGCAGACGAATTAGAAATGACGCAAGGAAGGTGCTGCCAATAATGACCAGTATCAATTGGCCAATTCGTTGAAGCGCATTGCTGAATTTCATTTTTAATTCCCCCAGGGTGCGCGGAACGACAGTTTGAATCTATTTGGCTGGGGCGTAGTTGTCAATTCCTACGATTGTGTTGTCAAATAAAAAAGAGCGGTGGCATTTGCATGCCACCGCTCTCTTGAAAACCGGTGAAGGTTTTTACTTGGTTAAATACACGCCCGTCCAGTTGATACCAGCGTTTGTCATTGGCTTGCCCCTACCGCCACCAGCGAGAATATATGTATCGAAACCTTTCAGCTTCATATTCATGCCGTAAAAATACTGCAGTGTTGGGGTCGCAATCACCAGTGCTTCGTTCTGAACGACCTCAGTCGCCGCTTTGAATGCTGCTTTGGTACCAGTTGCGCGAGCATCAAACAGGGTCTTATCGACCAGTTTGTTTGTGTGTCGCGTCAGGCTTAGCAACGAGTAGAACGGCTTCAGACCCGAGAAGCCCATCAAGTTGCCAGCATCGGCAGCAGTATTGGACACAAGGAATGGAATCGTGAAAGTTGAACCCTCTGCTTCGAATAACAGAATTGGTAGGGCCTGGTACGGATTACCAAGACTTGTCCCTGGTGACGGGAAGGCCTTCGCAACAATCGCAGAACCGGTTTCCTGATTCAGATTGACCACGATCCCAGCCTTAGCCATGATCTGCTTGATAGCTTTCGCGTTGGCCATGCTGGTGCTTGTTTCGGCGACAGGCAACGTGAATTCTAGATCCTTGCCAGTAGCGTCCTTGTACGCCTTCAACTCTTTCTTGGCGTTGGCAAGGTTGTATTTCTTGAACCCTTTGGTGTTGTACATGATGTTCTTCGGGCCAACAATGCTGGTCGGGACTTTGCCGAAGCAAGTCCCCTTTACGCAGTTGCGGGCTTTGTAGAACGTATTGACGTCATACGCGTATGACACTGCCAATCGGGCATGTACGTTATCAAATGGGGCCAATGATTGGTTCAAAAAAATCGCTGGGTAGTACTCGTCCGGCGACCCAATCATTTGCACTTTTGCCTTGTCCGCGTACATTGCGACGATCTGCTGGGCTTCACTTGCTGAGCTGAACTGCGCTGCGTCGAGTTTGCCTGACTTAACACCGTTAACGCGCTGTGCTGGTTCGGCGACATACGTAAATGTTATTGAATTCAGGTACGGCAATGCTTTTTTGGCAGAGTCCTTGCGCCAGTAGTTTGGGTTCTTTGCCACTTTCGTAACTTCTTGGGTACCAGAAACGAATGTGAATGGCCCCGTACCAATTGGTGCGGCTTTGCAAACTGCGGCAGATTTAATCATGGCCGGAGCACGCATGTAGAACCTCCCAGATGCGTAGACCGTGTCCATAAAGTCTGGCTGCACGCGCCACAGAGTTACCGAGAAGGTAAGCGCATCAACAACCGTGACTTCCTTGATGTTTGCTGTGAATGGCACGGCAGAGCCCAATGTGTGCAGTCCGTAAACGCTTGCGAGAGTTCCGCGGAGCGCCTCAAGGTTCAATTTTGCAGCACCTGCGTCCATTGCTTCGCCGTTGTGGAACTTGAGTCCTGGTCGAAGTTTCATTGTCCAGGTGACATTGTCGGTTGAGCTAAATGCTTCCAACAAGAATGGAACAATTTTGCCATCTTCGCGCTTCTCGACAAGACCTTCGTACATTGTCTTGATAACTCCGAGAGCGGAGTTGGCGAGGTTCGGCGAATAGCAATACGACAACATCAGGTCAAATACGCCGACGTTGATGTCGCCGCCGCTAGATGGTGCCTGAACCTTTGCCGCGTTGCCGGTAGGCACGCCGATAACCGAAACCGCGAGCGCGAGCCCGAGACCGATTGCCGCCATGCGGACACGCCTCTTCGATGATGCTTGAATCATTTTATATATTCCCC
>Ga0209491_10004236_pt1 | contig 22330 bp, 20 predicted proteins | sample BON02_FD_187213 | JGI IMG/M metagenome (GOLD analysis project Ga0209491, IMG submission 187213) | Freshwater microbial communities from Lake Bonney liftoff mats and glacier meltwater in Antarctica - BON-02 (SPAdes) (version 2) | ecosystem: Environmental > Aquatic > Freshwater > Ice > Glacier... | reverse complement strand
TGCCTTCGCCTAGCACGGCCATGCAAGGGGCCGGCGCCGCTTTCCTGCCCCGCAGCCTGCTGCCGCGCCGCTTGATCCATATCGTGGCGCGGCACCGCGGCGCGTGCCGGAATGCGAAATTCGCCCCGCTTGCAGGCGCCTGCGGCGGCACCTAGAACCGGTCGGACTACCACCAGGGGAACCGACATGAGCAAGATCATCCGTACCGAGCCCAATGCCATCCTGTCGAAGGCGGTCGAATACCACGGCTTCGTTTATGTGCAGGGCTGCACCGCCAAGGACACCGGCAAGGACGTGAAGGGCCAGACCAAGGAGATCCTCGACCAGATCGACGCCATTCTGGAGACGCACGGGACCGACAAGACCAGGCTGCTGCAGGCGCAGATCTGGGTGAAGGACATCCGCGACCGCGACGCCATGAACGAAGTCTGGACCGCATGGCTGCCGGAGGGCGGCGCCCCGGCGCGCGCCTGCGTGGAAGCCAACATGGCCGATCCGCGCCTGCTCGTGGAGATCATGGTAACCGCCTGCAAGTAACAGCATCACTAACTGTTGCGCCTCGTTACGCGGCGCCCGCGACCGTCAATCCCTTGGCAACCTGTGGGAGGACGGTCGCGGGCGCCGCTTTCGATTCCCGCCCGGTCGCCTTTTCGAAGATGCTGCCGTATCTGTCCGGAAATATCCTGCTGTAACGTGGCAAATTTGCCACATTCATCAAACATTTCTGCCACAGGCCTGATCACAAGCGAGTGAATAGGACGCTCGTCCTGAAACAACCTCTCTACCTGGGGTTGTTCTGGCGAATACGCATGACTGGGCTGCGACTCCGGCTTTACTGGGTTGCCAGCCACGTAACCGCCTTGTTAGCGAGTGGTCATACGCAGCCGGTTTCAAAAGGGACGATGCATGCGAGCTGTGACCCGTATCCTGGCCACCTGTTCCGCCGCGGTTCTGCTGGCGGCCTTGTGGGCCGCGCCATCGGCCAGTGTGCTGGCGGCATCCGCTTCCGCCTCTCAGACGCCGCAAAAGGCCAAGGCGCAAAAGCCGACCGCCCCAACGGCAGCCCGCCCCGCCGTGCAACGCGCGAAAGCTGCGCCCGCAAAGGCCGCGCCGTCCAAGGTCACGAAGCAAAGGGCGGCCAAGTCATCCAAAATCCGCAACGTCAAGTCCGGCAATCCGAAGGTCGCCAAGGTGCGTTACGCCCCGGGCATCAGTTGCGTGCCCTTCGCACGCTCGATGACTGGGCTGGCCGTGACGGGCAACGCCCACACGTGGTGGACCAATGCCGCCGGCACCTATGAGCGCGGTCAGCGGCCGGAGCGGGGCAGCGTGCTGAATTTCCGCGCCGTGCAGCGGATGAAGCTGGGCCATGTCGCCGTGGTGACCACCATCGTCGACCCCCGCACCATCGAGATCGACCATGCGAACTGGGCTGGCCCGGGCGGCCGGAAGGGGCAGGTGGCCCGCGGCGTCCCGGTGATCGATGTGTCGGCGCGCAATGACTGGTCCGCGGTGCAGGTCGGCCTGCCCGGCGGCGGCTTTGGCAGCGTGTATCCCACCTATGGCTTCATCTACGACCGGCCCGACCGGGGCGTGATGATCGCCAACACGCTGGCGCGCCCCGACATTCGCTACTCCCAGGTGGCCGATGCCTGGACGGCCCGCGCCAACCCCGTCAGCGTCAACGCCTCGTTCATCGACGCCCCGACCCGCGCCCTTCAGTAACGTCAGCGCCCAAGGCGGACCGACTCATACCAGCCGCCCTATTGATTGACCGATGTACAAAGGCAAGGCCAGGGCTTTGCCCTGGACCCACCAAAGGCCGGCGGCCTTTGGAAACCATTTTATTATCATATAGTTGAGGTCTAGGGGCTTGGCCCCTGGTGGGTCCAGGGCGAAGCCCTGGCCTTGCCTAACGAAGGATCGTTCTTGACGGCGGTTGGTATCACAGCACCCCGGCCGCACCCAGCGCGGCACCCGCGGCCAGTAGCCACAGCGGGTGCAACCGGGTCGCCACCAACAGGCCTGCCCCGACCCCGGTGAGGATCGCGTGGCCGACGCTGATCGCGGTGGCCATGCTCAGCACGATCGCCGCCGCCATCACCAGCCCGGCGGTCACCGGCACCAGTCCCGCCTGCACCAACCGGCGCCAAGGCCGGTCGCGAAAGCGCTGCCACGCCCCGGCCACCACATAGGTCAGCAGCGCACAGGGCCCCACCAGCCCAACGGTGGCCGCCAGGGCCCCGGCAACCCCGGCGACGTGCCAGCCGATCAGGGTCGAGACCAGCATGTTCGGCCCCGGGGCGGCCTGGGCCAGGGCGTAGAGCGCGGCGAACTCGCCGGCCGACATCCAGCCGTGCCGCTCCACCACCTGGCGCTGCAGTTCCGGCAGTACCGCGTTGATGCCGCCCACCGACACCAGCGAAAGCTGCGCGAACAGGCTGGCGATCTCACCGACCTCGCCGCTCAAGCCCGCCACCGGTGCAGCAGGATGGAAATCGGCACCAGCACCGCCAGCGTCGCCACCAGCGGCAGGCGCAGCCAGGCGATGGCGCCGATCACCACCACGGCGACGGCGATACCCAGCCACTGGCCGGCCAGTGGCGCGGCGATCTTCAGGGCCGTGGCCAGCACCAGACCCGATGCGGCGGCGGCGAGGCCCGCGGCGCCATTGGCCACCATCGGATAGGCGCTGTAGGCGGCGTAGAGGCTGCCCAACCCGATCACCAGCAGCATCGGCAGGGAAATCAGCCCCACCACCGCGGCCACCGCGCCGCGCGGGCCGTGGAACCGGCCGCCCAGGGCGACGGCGAAGTTGATGATGTTCGGGCCGGGCAGGAACTGGCACAGGCCCAGCAGATCGGTGAACTCGGCGGCACTCTGCCAGCGCCGCTGTTCCACCACCATGCGCCGCGCCCAGGGCAGCACGCCGCCGAAGCCGATGATGCCGATGGACAAAAAGCCCCAGAACAGCGCGGCCATACTGGGCACCGTTCGCGCCGGCGGGGCTTCGGGCAAGAATCCCGGAAGATCAGTCATCGCTGATCACGGCAAAGGCACGCAGTCCAGCAACTTGATTCTTCGAATGAAGCAGCGCCCGGCGGGCCGGATGAAGCGGCCCGCCGGGCATCGCAAGCTGCCTCAGCCCGCCTCGGTCAGGCTCGCCATCGCCGCCGCCACGCCGCCGGGCGCGTGCGGCACGTTGTTCAGCTTCAGCGCCATCTCCACCGCCGCCAGCGTGCCCAGGATCATCGGCTCGTTGAGGTCGCCGAGATGGCCGATGCGGAAAACCTTGCCGTTCAGCGTCGACAGCCCGCCGCCCAGCGACACGTTGAAGCGCTGCATGGTGGTGCGGCGGATCGCCTCGGCGTCGAAGCCTTCGGGCATCAGCACGGCAGTGACGCTGTCGGACTCGCGGGCCGGGTTGGCGCAGAAAAGCTGCGGGCCGTTGTTGCCGGACCAGTGGCGCACGCAGGCGCGCACCGCGCGGGCCAGGCGAGTGTGGCGCGCGAACACGTTCTCCAGCCCCTCCTCCTCGATCAGCCGGATCGACTCGCGCAGGCCATAGAACTGGTTGGTCGGCACGGTGCCGATGAAACTGCGCTGCTTGCGCGCGGCCATCGCCTTCCAGTTGAGGTAGTGCTTCGGCAGGGTGGAGCCCTCGGCCGCCTTCATCGCCTTGTCCGACACGCCGGTGAAGGCCATCCCGGTGGGCAGCATCAAGCCCTTCTGGCTGCCGCCGACGACGACATCGAGCTTCCACTCGTCCATGCGCAGGTCCATGGAGCCCAGCGAGGAGATGGTGTCGACCATCAGCAGCGCGTCGTGGTCGGCGGCGTCGATGGCCGCGCGCACCTGCTCGATCGGCAGGTGCATGCCGGTGGAGGTCTCGTTCTGCACGGCACAGACGGCCTTGATCCTGCCCGCCGTGTCGGCCTTGAGGGCCGCGGTGATGGCGGCCATGTCCACGCCCTGGCGCCAGTCGCACTCGACCTTCTGCACCACCAGGCCCAGATCGGCGGCCATGCTGCCCCAGGACAGCGAGAAGGCGCCGGTCTCGGGGATCAGCACGGTATCGCCGGACGACAGCGTGTTTACCAGGGCGGCTTCCCAGGCGGCATGGCCCGAGCCGGTGTACATGAACATGTGCTGGGTGGTCTTCATCACCCGCAGCACGCCCTCCCAGCACTCGTCGTACATCTTCATGAAGTCGGGGTCGTGGAAGTCCACGGCGACGTGCCCGATGGCATGCAAGATGCTGTCCGGGATGTTGGTCGGGCCGGGGTTGGCGAAGAACAGGCGGCCCCTCGCCTTTTGCGGCTTGGCTCCTTGTCCCTGGGTTGGTGCGTCCATGGCGCTACTCCATCGCATTTCGTCGGTTCAGGCCGGGTGGCCGTGGCGGTTCGGGTGTTCAGGGGGGCGGCGGAGTGGCGCCCGCGCCGGCTGGACAAACGATAAACTAGCGGCAAGTGCCCGGGTGCGAAAGTCGCGGGGTCGGAATGGGTGGGTCGCGCGGTCGCCGTTCAGGCAAAGCGCGCGGCGTAGGTTTCGGGCTTGAAGCCGACCAGCAGCGCGCCGCCGGCATCGAGCACCGGGCGCTTGATCATGCCGGGCTGGGCGAGCATCAGCGCCACCGCCCTGGCCTGCGTAAGGTCGGCACGCTCTGCCTCCGGCAGCTTGCGGAACGTGGTACCGGCACGGTTCAGCAGAACCTCCCAGCCCAGGGCACCCACCCAGGATTCCAGCAGATCCCGTTCGATGCCGGCGGTCTTGTAGTCATGGAAATGGTGCGCGATGCCATGCGCGTCGAGCCACGCGCGGGCCTTCTTCATCGTGTCACAGTTGCGGATGCCGTAGATGGTGACGCCTGTGTCGGTGGCCATGCCATTCTCGCCTTCAGCCCAGCAGTTTCATGAAGTTGCGCTTGCGGCCGAAGCGCTGCCTGATCGCGGCGACATAGGCCACCTGATCGGCTGCGCCACGCAGCTGGGCCATCCTGCCGATGAGGTGGACCGCTTCGCCATAGGCGTTGTTGCCCCCCGCGTCGGCAAGGCGGTCGACGCGCTCGGCATAGACGGCGAGCGCCTCGTGCGGATGGGTCGCCTCGCTCGCCCGCGCGAGTTTCTCACGCACCGCCATCGATGCGCCGTGTTTGTGCACGGCCAGCCAGGCGGTATCGAACATCGCCTCCTGCATCAGGACACCCACGAGAAGATCGGCGGGAAAGTGCCACCGCGAGCGCGGCTCGCGTTGCACCAGGCTTTCCAGATGAGCAAGCGCGCTGTCACGGGCGGCACCGCCGCCGAGCCGGCGCAGCCCGGCGTACAGTTCGAGGTTCGGTGCCTGTGTGAACGCGCGCCACAGATGCGCCTGTGCGTCCGCCGCCCGGCCGGCCTGCAGCAGCATGGCCACGGCCAAGTCCAGCAGCCGCGCGTCCACCCTATCGTCCTCGAACACCCAAAGGCCCTCTTCCGCCCAGGTCAGGGCCTGCTTCTCGCGCCCGTGCGCGCGGCAGAGTTCGGCGAGTTGCAGGTAGGCCCAGGGCGTGGACAGGTTCCTGGCGCGCAGGGCGATGCGGGCGGCGATGTCGCCGTCTCGTTCGGCGAAGTAGTCCAGGATCGCCACCAGTTGCCGCTCGCCGCTGCCCTCGGTGCCGCCGCGCTGTCTGCCCGTCACTGGCGGCAGCTTCGCCCAGGCTTCGGCGGCGAGGCGGCGGTATTCGCGCAGCCCCTCCTCGCCCAGCACGTCGGCATAGAGCGATACGGCATCTGCGAAGGTGTCGTAGGCGTCGCTCATCGCGCGCGCATAGAGGGAGCGGGCGAGCGCCACAGGATCGGGCCGGATGGCGCGGCAGGCGTCGAGGTGGATGTCGCGGGCGCGGGCCAGCATGTCGATGGAATTTTCATCCGAATCGTCGATCGTCTCGATCGCCAACTCGATTTGCTCGATCGCCCGCTCGGCGAGACGAAGCGCCATGTCGGCCCGGCCGCCGGCCACGAGGTCGGCAACCGCGTCGAGAACCTCGTCCACGCCATTGGCCCAGGTGGCGGCATCGCGATAGCCGCCATGGCCGGTAGCGCGCGTCGCCTTGTCCAGAGCCGTGCCCAGCCGCGCCTCAAGCGTTCGCGCATCGCCCTGCATCGCGGCCGCCATGTCAAGCTTTTGGAACAGGGCCAGATCCTGCTCGGCCAGATCCAGGATCATGGCCACGAGGGCATCGACGCCCTTGGCGGCCAGGTGCGCGCGAATGCGCGGCAGCGCGCCGGCTGCGTCGTCCCGCGTGCCGCCGCCCGCTTCGTTCACCGCCAGCGCCGAGGCCACGAGGTGCTTGCAAAAGCCCCAGTCGTGGAATGCGCGACAGGAGCAGGTGCCGCTGATCTTCCGGCCGCGCCCGGTGAGTTCGACGCGATAGTCCTCCGTGCCCGCGACATCGGCCAGCACGCGCTGCGGCTCGATGCTCAGCAGGGTGACGAGGCCGCCGCGATGGTATTCCTCGCCGCGCGCGAACACCTTCGCGCCCGCGACGTCGCTCAGGGCGTCGCTGTCGAAGCGGGGCTTGGTGCCGGCGCTCACAGCGACGGCTGCAGCAGTTGTTCCGACGCGACCAGGCGCAGCGCCTCGTCGAGCGTCACCGATGAGTGGAGGCAGTACCACTGCCCGGTGTGCCTGTGCCACATGACATCGAACCGGGTCTGCGTGATGCATTGCTCGATGTGGTCGAGGCGCGTGAATGCGGCGTCGAACTCCACGCCGGCATTGTCGGCGAAGCCCGAGCGGTAGCGCGTGATGAAGCTGCAGCGGCGCCCCCGCCAGCGGCCGAAGATATCGACGGGGTAGTTGAACTCGATTGGCTGGACCTGCGGCAGGAACCTGGGCTTCAGGGTCTCGTCGATGAGGCGTTGGCATGCCGCCGCGATGCCTGCCTTCTCCTCGGCGGTCAGCGCCTTGACCCTTGTCCACCGCCTGACCCGTTGCACCATGTGCGCCTCCCTGACGAATCGGTTTCGGCTCTATGGCGGGAGGATAGCGCCAAGGCGGCGCGGCGGCAGCAGTTTGGTGGCGTGCCGGGTTTCGGGGTGGCCTCAACCGTCGTGATGAACTGCTGCCGCACGTCAGCCAAATCGTGCCGTGACCTTGGCGGAGCCTCTGGTCGTTCCCACTCGCCCTATTCCCACTCGCCCTACTCCCACTCAATCGTGCCGGGTGGCTTGCTGGTGATGTCGTAGGTTACCCGGTTGATGCCGCGCACCTCGTTGACGATGCGGCTGGCCACGCGGCCGAGGAAGCCCATGTCGAACGGGTAGAACTCCGCCGTCATCCCGTCGGTGCTGGTCACCGCGCGCAGCGCACACGCCATGTCATAGGTGCGCCCGTCGCCCATCACCCCCACCGTGCGAACCGGCAGCAGCACGGCGAAGGCCTGCCAGATCGCGTCGTACAGCCCGGCGTTGCGGATTTCCTCCAGGTATATGGTGTCCACGCGCCGCAGCAGGTCGGCCTTCTCGCGCGTCACCGCGCCAGGGATGCGGATCGCCAGGCCCGGCCCGGGGAACGGATGGCGGCCGACGATCGCCTCGGGAATGTCCAGTTCGCGCCCCAGCACGCGCACCTCGTCCTTGAACAATTCGCGCAGCGGCTCCACCAGCTGCATGCGCATCCGTTCCGGCAGGCCGCCGACATTGTGGTGGCTCTTGATCGTCACAGACGGCCCGCCGGTGAAGCTGACGCTTTCGATCACGTCGGGATACAGCGTGCCCTGGGCGAGGAAATCGGCGCCGCCGACCTTGGCGGCCTCCTCCTCGAACACCTCGATGAACAGGCGGCCGATGGTCTTGCGCTTCACCTCGGGGTCGGTCACGCCGTCGAGCGCACCGAGGAACAGGTCGGAGGCGTCGCGGTGCACCAGCTTGATGTTGAAGCGGTCGCGGAAGGTCTGCACCACATCCTCCGACTCGCCGGCGCGCATCAGGCCGTGATCGACATAGATGCAGGTGAGCTGGTCGCCGATCGCCTCGTGGATCAGCACCGCGGCCACGCTGGAATCCACCCCGCCGGACAGGCCACAGATCACCCGCCCCTGCCCCACCTGGGCGCGGATTCGGGCGATCTGCGCATCTCGGAAGCCGGCCATCGTCCAGTTGCTTTCACAGCCCGCGACATTCAGCACGAAGTTGCGCAGCAGTTGGGTGCCGTGCGGCGTGTGCACCACTTCCGGATGGAACTGCACGCCATAGAAATGGCGCGCGTCGTCGGCGATGGCGGCGAACGGCGCGCCCTCGCTGGTGGCCACGGCGCGGAAACCGGGCGGCAGGCGCGTCACCCGGTCGCCATGGCTCATCCACACCTGCTCGCGCGCGCCGTGCTGCCACACCTCGTCGAACAGGTCGCACCCGGCCACAACGTCGATGAAGGCGCGGCCGAATTCGCGATGGTCGCTGCCCAGAACCTCGCCGCCCAACTGCGCGCACATGGTCTGCTGCCCGTAGCAGATGCCCAGCACCGGCACGCCGGCCTCGAACACCATCTGCGGCGCGCGCGGGCTGTCGCCCTCCGTCACGCTGGCGGGGCCGCCGGACAGGATGAAGGCGCGGGCGTTGAAGGCGGCGATGCGGGCGGGATCGGCGTTGAACGGCCAGATCTCGCAATACACCCCGGCCTCGCGCAGGCGCCTTGCGATCAACTGTGTCACCTGGCTGCCGAAATCGAGGATCAGCACCCGGTCGGTGGTGAGGCGGGCGGGGTCGGTCATGGGGCGGCACCTGCGGTTGCGGTGCGGGGTCTTGCAGCATGCCCGCCGCCATACTGCAAGGGCACGACGGTCACGCCAGGGGCCGTCAGGCGGTGGGCGAGGTCGCCTGCGCCAGCTTGTCGATCGGGGACCAGACATAGGCGGTCTGCGGCACCGCCTGGCCGCCCACCTCCACCAGCGCCTCCGCGGCGGGCTTGCCACCCAGCCGTGTGTAGAACCAGCGGTTCGGGTTCTCGCGCAGCACCCATAGATAGGCGCTGGCGCAGCCGATGGCCTTCAAATGCCCGGCCGCAGCCCGCATCAGGCGCCGGCCGATGCCGCGCTCGCGCCAATCGTCCAGCACGTACAGCGTCTCGATCTCGCCCTGCCCCAGGGTCTCCGCCGCCGCCGGCGAGCGCGCCGGGCCGCTGGTGGTGAAGCCGACCACGCGCGGCGGCCCGCCGCCCGCCCCGAGGTCCAGGCCCGAGGCGGTGGCGACATGCACGCCCATGCCGGCGCGGATCGCCCGCTCGTAATGCCCGGCCTGGCGCGGCACGGAAAGCCGGGCGAGATAGGCATCGGGCAGGATGCCGGGATAGGTGCTGCGCCAGACAGCGACGTGCACGGCGGCAATCGCCACCGCGTCGGTCGGCCGGGCGCGGCGGATGGTGATCATGCCGCCTCCTTCGAGGGCGCCACCTCGCCGCGCCGTTCCAGCACCGCGGTGAAGAACCCGTCCGTGCCGTGCCGCCGAGGCGTCAGTGACAGGAATTCGCCCGCGCCGGGCGGCGGCACCGCGCCGGCCCAGGCATCCGCCAGGGGCACGACGGCAAAATCGGGATGGGTGGCGATGAATCCCTGCACCTGCGCCTCGTTCTCTTCGGTCAGCACCGAGCAGGTAGCGTACACCAGTCGGCCTCCCTTGCGAACCAGTCGCGAAGCGGCCTCCAAAATCGCCGCCTGCTTGGGCACCAATTCCAGCAGGTCGCGCTCGGCCAGCCGCAGCCTGGCATCCGGGTTGCGCCGCCAGGTGCCAGTGCCGGTGCACGGCGCATCCACCAGAACGCGGTCGAACGCCCCTGCCCGCCGCTTGGCCCATTTGTCGCCCGGCGCGATCAGGTGGCGCTCCACATTATGCACCCCGGCACGGCGCAGGCGGCGCACCGCCCCCTCCAGCCGTGGCTCGGACACGTCGCAGGCCACGATCTGGCCGCGGTTCTGCATGGTCATGGCCAGCGCCAGCGTCTTACCGCCGGCCCCCGCGCACCAGTCGGCCACCCGCATGCCCGGCGCCGCACCCACCATGGCGGCGACGAGCTGGCTGCCTTCGTCCTGGATCTCCACCAGGCCCGACTGGAAGGCCGGTCCGGTGGTGACCAGGCGCCGCCCCTCCACCCGCAGGCCCCAGGGCGACAGCGGCGTCGGCGTGGCCGCGATGCCCTCCACGGCCAGGGCGGCAACCGCGTCCTCGCGCGTGCCCTTCAACAGGTTCACCCGCAGGTCGAGCGGCGCGGCCAAACTCATCGCGGCCATCTCGGGTTCCAGCGTCTCGCCAAAGCGGGCCTGCAGGCGCGGCAGCACCCAATCCGGCACCTCCAGCCGCACCGCCTCGGGCATCGCCGGATGGTCGAGCGTGTGTTCCTCCAGCTTCTTCAACTCGACCATCTCGGCGGCGGAAAGATGGGTCGGGCCGAACTGCCCGCCGGAATAGGACTGCGCCACGCCCGACAGCGCCCAACCCTCCAGCAGCAGCGAGGCCGCCACCAGAAGGCGCGGCGTCACCGCGGCCCCGGCATGCTCCAGCCACCATTGCAGCCGGCGCCGTGCCCGCAGGACCGCCCAGACCCGCTCGGATATCGCGCGCCGGTCGCCAGAGCCGATGAACCGTCGGTCGCGGAAAAACGCGTTCGCCACCGCATCGGCCGGCTTGCGCAATGCCGCCTCGATCGCCGCCAGCAACTCGATGGCACCGGCTATCCGTGCGGCAGGCGTCACGCGGCGCAAGCCCCAAGGAAGGCCAGGGCGCTGCCCTGGAACCCGGCAGGGGCATCGCCCCTGCACCCCACCAGGTCGGGAGCGCGCCTTCGCACAACGGACCCGGTGGGGGTGCAGGGGGCAACGCCCCCTGCCGGGGTCGAGGGGCAGCGCCCCTCGCCTTCCTGTGCCTGCACCGCGTTACCCTTCCTGGCGGTAGTTCGGCGCTTCGCGGGTGATGGCGACGTCGTGGACGTGGCTTTCGCGCAGGCCGGCGCCGGTAATGCGGCGGAAGCGGGCATTCTGTTGCAGGTCGGCGACGGTGGCGCTGCCGGTGTAGCCCATGCCGGCGCGCAGCCCGCCCACCATCTGGTGCAGCACCGCGGCCACCGGTCCCTTGTAGGCGACGCGGCCCTCGATCCCCTCGGGCACCAGCTTCAGCGTGTCCTTGATATCCTGCTGGAAGTAGCGGTCGGCCGAGCCGCGCGCCATCGCCCCCATGCTGCCCATGCCGCGATAGGATTTGTAGCTGCGCCCCTGGTACAGGAACACTTCGCCGGGCGCCTCGTCGGTGCCGGCCAGCACGCTGCCCATCATCACCGCGTCGGCCCCCGCGCCGATCGCCTTCACCAGGTCGCCCGAGGTGCGGATGCCGCCATCGGCGATTGCCGGCACATCATGCTCGCGGCACGCGGCGGCGGTCTCCAGCACGGCGGAGAACTGCGGCACGCCCACGCCGGCCACCACGCGGGTGGTGCAGATGCTGCCCGGGCCGATGCCGATCTTCACCGCGTCCGCCCCAGCGGCAATCAGTGCCCGAGCCCCCTCGGGCGTGGCGACGTTTCCGGCGATGACCTCCACGGCGTTCGACAGCTTCTTGATGCGCTCGACCGCGGCCATCACCCCGCGGGAATGGCCATGCGCCGTGTCGATCACCACCACATCCACCCCCGCGGCGATCAACGCCTCGCTGCGGGCATGGCCCTCGTCGCCCACGCCAGACGCCGCGGCCACGCGCAGGCGGCCCAGCTCGTCCTTGTTGGCCAGGGGATGGGCCTGGGCCTTGTCCATGTCCTTGACGGTGATCAGGCCGATGCAGCGATACTGGTCGTCCACCACCAGCAGCTTCTCGATGCGGTGCTTGTGCAACAGGGCGCGCGCCTGTTCGGCGGCCTCCTCGGCGCGCACCGTCACCAGGTTCTCGCGCGTCATCAGCTCATAGACGCGCAGGTTCGGATCGGTGGCGAAGCGCACGTCGCGATTGGTGAGAATGCCCACCAGCCGCCCGGTGTCGCGTTCCACCACCGGAAAGCCGCTGATGTGGTGCGTGGCCATCATCGAGCGCGCCTCGGCCAGCGTGCTGTCGGGGTGGATGGTGAGCGGGTTCACCACCATGCCCGACTCGAACTTCTTCACCCGGCGCACCTGGGCGGCCTGCTCGTCGACCTCCAGGTTCTTGTGGATCACCCCGATGCCGCCGTGCTGTGCCATGGCGATGGCCATGCCGCTTTCGGTCACCGTGTCCATCGCCGAGGAGACCAGCGGGATGTTGAGCGAAATCGCGCGGGTCAGCCGCGTGGTGGTCTGCACCAGGGTGGGCAGCACCTCGGAATAGGCCGGTACCAGCAGCACGTCGTCGAAGGCGAAGGCCTCGCTGATCCGCGCACCGACCTCCGTGCCGCGAACGGTCGGGGTGGTGGAAGTCGTCGATAAATCAGGGGGCGCCATGGCCGGACCTTTCCGCAACCTTGGCGGCTCTCCATAATCTCATGCCTCGGTAGAGGCAAGCGGAGTCGCAAGACAGTTTGCTGTCATGCGCCACTGGGCGATCCGCCATCCGACTCTTCGGCCTGCGAACTTTTCGCCTCCCCTGGGCGGCCGCGGAAGCCGGAGGCCACGACGTAGAGTTCGCTGCTCTCCTTGCGGCTGGCCGGCGGCTTGGCGTGGCGCACCGTGGTGAAGGCCAGCTTCATCGGCGCCAGCATCTGCTTCTCCGAGCCGCCCTGGAACACCTTGGCGACAAAAGTGCCGCCCGGGGCGAGCACCCGCATCGCGAAGTCCAGCGCCCGTTCGGCCAGCGCGATGATGCGCAAATGGTCGGTGGCGCCGTGCCCGGTGGTGTTCGGCGCCATGTCCGACAGCACCAGGTCGGGCGGCCCGTCCATCAGGGCGATCAGCCGCTCGGGCATGTCCGGGTCGTTGAAGTCGCCCTGCAGCAGCGTCACACCGGAAATCGGGTCGACCGGCAGCAGGTCGAGCGCCACGATATGCCCGGCACCGCGCGTCTTCGCCACCTGGCACCAGCCGCCCGGGGCCGCGCCGAGATCCAACACCCGCATTCCCGGCTTGATCAGCTGGAAGCGGTCGTCCATCTCGATTAGCTTGAAGGCGGCACGGGAGCGCCAGCCCTGGGCGCGGGCGGCCACCACGTAAGGGTCGTTGAGCTGGCGCTTCAGCCAAAGCTGGCTCGCCGTGGTGCGGCCGCGGCCGCTGCGCAGGTTCACCGCCAGGTTCCGGGTGGTGCCGGCGCCGGATGCGGCCGGCTTGCCCTTCTTGGACGACTTGGGGGGGTGCTTGGCCATGGTGGCGTCTTACGCCGGCACGGGCAGTCTCGCCAGCGCCGGATGCGGACCGGTGGAATGCAGCCGGCCAGGCCGGCGCGCGGCGCGCATCAGCCGCAGCAACATGCCTTCGCGCAGGCCCCGGTCGGCCACCACCACGTGCGGCGCCGGCCACAGGCGATGGATGGCGGCGAAAACCGCGCAACCCGGCAGCACGAACTCGGCCCGCTCCGGCCCCACGCAGGGGTGCTGCTCAAGCCCCGCTCGGCCCAGGCCGCACAGCAACTCAAGCGCCGCGCCGGCCGCCGCACCGTTCAACACCGCGCCATCCACCGCATTACGGGAATAGCGCGGCAGGTCGAGCGCAATGCCCGCCAGCGTGGTGGCGGTGCCGGAAGTGCCCAGCAACACCACGCCGCCCTGGCGCATCTCCTGGCCGATGCGGTGCACCGCCTCGAACGGCCGCAACTGCCGCTCCACCTCATCCACCAGGGCCGCGAAGCCAGCCGAAGTCACCGAGGCCTCGGGATAGCGCTCGGCGAGGGTGACGACACCCAGCGGCAGCGAGATCGTGCCGATCAGGTGCGGCGCGGCGGCGCCCCGGCCGTCATCGCCGGCCAAGCGCACCCAGGCCAGTTCGGTGGAGCCGCCGCCGATATCGAACAGCAACGCCCGCCGCCCCTCCCGGCGCAGCAGCGGCGTGCAGCTCTCCAGCGCCAATTGCGCCTCCTCGCGGCTGGAAATCGCCTCGAGGGGCAGGCCGGTCTCCGCCCGGGCGCGGGCCAGGAACTCGGCGCCATTGGCAGCCTGGCGGCACGCCTCGGTGGCGACCGCCCGCAACGCGCGCACAGGACGGCGGGCGAGGCGCTGGGCACAGCCCCGCAGCGCGGCGATCGCACGCTCCATCGCCGCCTCGCCCAGTCGGCCGGTTTCCTGCAGCCCCTCGCCGAGGCGGACAGTGCGGCTGAAGCTTTCCAGCACCCGAAACCCGTCGCCCGCCGGCGCCCCCACCAGCAGCCGGCAATTGTTGGTGCCAAGGTCGATCGCGGCGAATGCCGGCGGCCCGGCACGCCGCTCATCCGTCAGGGCGGGAGCATCCCGCGAGGGTGGAACGAGCGGAGCCATGGCCATCCATCAATGTCGGCAACCATCATTCGCCCTGCAAGCCCCTGCGGCAAGCATGTTCTGCAACATCGCCTGCCACGCTCACCAGAACGATGGTTGCGCCCACCGTGGGTGCATGGTAATCCGCCGATCCCGCCGAATGGGGGATAGTTTAGCGGTAAAACTCCCGGCTCTGACCCGGGCATCCTTGGTTCGAATCCAGGTCCCCCAGCCAGCCACAGCCAGCCACACCCCAACCAGCCACTCTTCAGAAAGCGGGCCGTCGCAAGTCCCTGCCTCGGCCGAACTCGCACTGGCCGCTCCGAACCCTACCCCTTGAGCCGCGCCAGGCTCAGCCCCGTCGCCAGCGCGACGAATCCCGCCCCCACCAGCACCGCCATCGAGGCCGCGTGCCCCACGCCGTCGGCCTGCAACTGCCCGAACACCAGCGCCACCATCGCCGCCCCCATGGTCTGGCCCAGCAGGCGCGAGGTCGAGATCATGCCGCTGCCCGCCCCACTGCGCTCGCGCGGCACCGATGAGATCAGCAGCCGGTTGTTCGGCGTCTGGAACAGCGCGAAGCCGGCACCGGTCAGCACCATGCGCCACGCCACGTCCCACCACGCCGCCCCAGGCTCCAGCCAGGCGATGGCCAGCAACCCCAGCGTCATCGCCCCCAGCCCGATGCCGCCCAGCAACCCGGCCGAGAACCGGTCAGACAACGTGCCGGCGAACGGCGAGACCAGCATCACCGCCACCGGCCACGGCGTCATCAGCAACCCGGTGGCAATCTCCGAGGCACCGCCGGCGTGGAACAGGAAGGGCAGCGCCACATAGGCGGTGGTCTGGCCCATGTAGGAACAGACCGAAGTTGCCACCGCCAGGGCGAAAACCGGCCGCCGGAACAGATCCACCGGCAGCATCGGCGCCACGAGCGAAGCCTGGCGGCGCACGAACACCCAGCCCAGCGCCCCTGCCACCAGCACCAACCCCGCCCCCCGCCAGGCGCTCGCGCCATGGCCCAGCCCGTCCAGCCCGGCGATGAACAGCCCCAGCGTGGCCGCGTTCAACAACGCGCTCGGCACGTCGAAGCGATGCGCGCCGCGTTCGGTGCGCGGCAGGAAGCGCAGCCCCGCGAATGCCACCACCCCCAGCGGCACGTTTACCAGGAACAGCCAGTGCCAATCGGCCACCGCCAGAATCCCCGCCGTCGCGGTCGGCCCCAACGCCAGCGAGGTCGCCACCACCATGGTGTTGAGCCCCATGCCCCGGCCCAGCAGCGCGCGCGGGAAAATCGTGCGCACCAGCGCGGTGTTCACACTCATGATCCCGGCCGAGCCCAGCCCCTGCAGCACCCGCGCGGCCACCAGGCTGTCCAGGTCCGGCGCGAAGGCGCACAGCAGCGATCCCACGGTGAACACCACGATCCCCGCGCCATACACCCGCCGGTAGCCATAGATGTCGCCCAGCGACGAGAACGGCAGCAGCGTCACCGTCACCGCGATCTGGTAGGCGTTGACCACCCACACCGATGCCGCCGGACTCACCGCCAGGTCCGCGGCGATGCTCGGCAGCGCGATGTTCGGCAGGGCCGCGCCAAGCACCGACAGCATCACCGCGAAGGTGAGCGTGAACATCGCGCGCAGGCGCGGCGCGGGCGCAAGGCCGTCGGAATTCTGCATGCCGTCTCGTGCCGCGCCCGCGCCGCCGCCGCAAGGCCCCTTTGCCGCAACGCTCCAGCACCGATTGCGCGTCAGGCCATGCCGCGCCATCCCGGGCTTGCATCGCAAAAGGAGTGGCCCATCGCCCGCATCGCTCGGCGCAACCTCATGCACCTCCGCCGCCGGCACTGCGATGCCCATGCCAGCGTTCCACACCGCGCGCCCAGGGCAAGACGCTCGCCGCCCGCGGCTCCGACCCAGGTTCGGCACGCCGCCTGCCGCACTGTTGCCGCATCCCCCGCGCCGCCATAACCCGCGCGCCACCGCCTTGACAGCGCACCCCCCCGGCAGGAGCCTTCGCGCCGCCGCTGAAGGGGAGTCATCGCATGTCCGCCACCACCGATCGCCGCAACGCCCTGCCCGCCCAGGGATTGCCCGCCCAGGGATTGCCCGCCCAGGGATTGCCCGCCCAGGGATTGCCCGCCCAGGGATTGCCCGATCACGAACTCACCTTCGACGAATCCCGCCGCCGCATCGCCGAGGCCTCAAAATACCTCGCCGGCGGCGTCTCCTCGAACTTCCGCCTCGGCATCTCCCCCACCCCGCTCGTCCTGGAACGCGGCGAGGGCGCCACCCTCATCGACGCCGACGGCAACCGCCTGATCGACTACTACCTCTCGATGGGCCCGATGATCCTCGGCCACAACCCGCCCGACGTCATCGCCGCCGTCCGCGAACAACTCGACCGCGGCATCCTCTACGGCGGCCAGTCCGACCTCGAAGCCGAAGCCGCCCGCCTTGTCTGCGAAATGGTGCCCTGCGCCCAGCGGATGCGCTTCTGCTCCTCCGGCTCCGAAGCCGTCCAGGCCGCCCTGCGCATCGCCCGCGCCGCCACCGACCGCCGCGTCGTGGTGAAGTTCGAGGGCCACTACCACGGCTGGTTCGACAACGTGCTCTGGTCCACCACCCCCCCGCCCGGCGCCACCGGCCCCGTCGCCGGCAGCCGCGGCCAGATCGCGGACGCCGCCATCGACATCGCCGTACTGCCCTGGAACGACGCCGCCGCCCTGGAAGCCCGCCTGTCCAAGGGCGACGTCGCCATGGTCATCATGGAAGCCGCCATGTGCAACCAGGGCTCCATCTTCCCCGCCCCCGGCTACCTCGAAGCCGCCCGCGAAGCCTGCACCAAACACGGCACCGTCCTGGTGTTCGACGAGGTCATCACCGGCTTTCGCGTCGGCCCGGGCGGCGCCCAGCAGAAATTCGGCGTCACGCCCGATCTCGCCACCTTCGCCAAAGCCATCGCCAACGGCTTCCCCGTCGCCGCCATCGCCGGCCGCGCCGACCTGCTCGACGAACTGGCCCGCGGCGTCATGCACGGCGGCACCTACAACGGCCAGGCCATCACCATGGCCGCCACCGTCGCCACCCTCAACCGCCTCCGCCAGCCCGAAACCTGGGACGGGCTGAACCGGCACGGCACCCGCCTGATGAACGGCATCCGCGCCGAATTCGCCAAGGCCGGCGTCCCGGTCGTCGTCTCCGGCTTCCCCACCGCCTTCCACGTCGCCCTCGGCATGACCGAACCCGCCCGCAACTGGGCCGACCTGCAAGCCTTCGACCGCAAGCGCTACATCGAATTCACCACCGCCCTGGTCAAGCACGGCGTCCGCGCCCTCGAACGCGGCGCCTGGTTCCTCTCCACCGAACACGACGACACGATCGTCGACCAAACCATCGAAGCCGTCGGCCGGGCACTGCGCGACATCACCGCCTGATCCCCCCAACCCCCACGACGGCCGGGGCGCACCAGCCAAGGGAGGCAAGAACTCTTCTTTTTGTGAACAAAAAGAAGCAAAAAAACTTTTTCCGTTTGCCGGGATGCGGACCGGCAAACGACTTGCAGCGACCGGACTTGTTATATATACTGCACTCGTGTTAATTTACCCGCCCGTCCTGAGCGACCACCTCGGCAGCCTTCGCGCCAGCACGGCCGCGAACGTGGCACCGGATTGGCTGCCCGCGGCACTGCACGCCCTCATCATGGCCTGCCTCGCGCGCCTCATCGGCCGGCTGGAACAACTCGTCCTGCTCTGGCAGGCCGGCAACCTCCCCCCTCCCGATCACCGCCGCAGCCGCCACCCCCAGCCGCCCCGGCACCGCCGGCCAACACCCCGTCGCCATGCCCAAGCCGGCGCACCCCCCACCGATAACCTTCCCCGCCACCACGCCCGCGCGGCCAGCCCCCCATGCGCCACTGCCATCCGCGCGCCCACCCCCACCGCCAGCTTCGCGCCCCCCGGCGCCGCCAAGCCGTCGGCGCACCCGCAACCCGCGCGCGCCCCGCCGTCCGTCTCCCATCGAAATTCGCCGCCAGAACGCCCCGCGGCATCCGCACAAGTACGTCCGTTTTGTTACGATATAGCAACTAACTATCCGAATTGCGCCCCTTCACTTGCAGCCGGCCCGCCCAACTTGCCTGCGGCCACCCGCATTGCGGCGACGCCGCGCCTCCCCATTTCGGGGTAACGATCCCGGATTCGCGTCCTTCACATCTGCGCGACATGCCCCGGAATGGCAATTCCAGCCGCATTGGTTGCCACGGCGCCCATTACCACCAATATAATGCAGCTATGTCACAGGACGACGACCCGACCATGCAGACGCACGAGTGGGAAATTCCGGCAAACCTCCAGCCGGATCCAGAGGATTACGGGTTCGATCTGGAGCGCACGCTGAAATCCGTCGTCGGGCTGCGCGCCAGCGTCCCCGCCGATGCCTTCACCGCGGGCACCCTCGGCACCGACCGCGTCGGCAACGGCGTTGTGATCCGCGACGATGGGCTGGTGCTGACCATCGGCTACCTCATCACCGAGGCGGAAACCGTATGGCTCATCACCAATGACGGCCGTGCCGTGCCCGGCCACGCCCTGGCCTTCGACCAGATCAGTGGCTTCGGCCTGGTCCAGGCGCTCGGCAAGCTGGACCTGCCGGCCATCGAGCTGGGCGATTCCGACGCGCTGAAGGTCGGCACCGAAGCGGTGATGGCCGCCGGCGGCGGCCGCCAGCACGCCATCGAGGCCAAGGTGGTCGGCCGCCAGGAATTCGCCGGCTACTGGGAATACCTGCTCGACAACGCCATCTTCACCGCCCCCGCCCACCCGTTCTGGTCCGGCTCGGCCCTGATCGGCAAGGACGGCAAGCTGCTCGGCACCGGCTCGCTGATCATGCAGCAGGGCGACGGCAAGCGGCGCATGGACATGAACATGATCGTGCCGGTGGCCAACCTGCGCCCGGTGCTGGACGACCTGCTGGCCTATGGCCGCGTCGCCAAGCCGCCCCGCCCCTGGCTCGGCCTCTACGCCATGGAGGGCGAAGGTGGCCTCATCGTCGGCGGCGTGTCCGACCGCGGCCCGGCAGCCAGCGCCGGCATCCAGCAGGGCGACCGCATCCTGGCGATCGCTGACGAGGAAGTGACCGACCTCGGCACCCTATGGCGCAAGCTCTGGGCCACCGGCCCGGCCGGCACCACCATCGCGCTTCGCCTGTCCAGGGACGACGAGGAACTGACGCTCCAGGTCACCTCAGCCGACCGCACCAGCTTCCTCAGGGCGCCCAGGCTGCACTGAAGCAAACAAAATGTTCTTTTTTGAAAAAAAGAACCAAAAAACTTTCCACCCCTTTGCACGGACCTCAGTCCCAAGATAGAGGCTCAATCGGACAAAAAGTCTTTTTGCTTCTTTTTCTTCAGAAAAAGAAGAATCTCGCTTCTGACCCCCCCCGTGCCCCCATGCCCCAACCCCGCCTCGACAGGCTCGCGGCACGAGCCTCGACAGGCTCCCGGCACTGTGGCAGTTGCGCGCCATGCGCGTTCTCCAGGTCATCGCCGGTGCCGCCGTGGGCGGGGCAGAAACCTTCGCCCAGGACGCCATCCTCTCGCTGCGATCCCGCGGGGTGGAGCAGGTGGTGCTCACCCGCCCGTGGGAGGCGGCGTTGCGGCGCTATGGCGAGGCGGGCGTGCCTGCGCAGGCGATGCGGTTCTCCGCCGCCGACCGGTTGCTACGGCGCGGCGGGCGCATTCGCGACCTCGCCCGCGACATGCGCGCGGACCTCGTGCATGCCTGGATGTCGCGGGCCAATTCCTTCATCCCGAACGACATGCCCTGCCCGGTGCTGGGCTGGTTCGGCGACTATTACGACCTGAAGTATTTCCGCCGCACCGACCTGTATGTGGGCGTGACGCCAGACATCGCCGCCTATCTGCGCCGGCAGGGCACGCCGCCGGAAAGAACTTTCATGGTCAATACCTTCGGCACCATGCCTGATGCGCCGCCGGTGGCACGGGCCAGCCTGGACACGCCGGCGGACGCCGTGGTGTTGCTGGTGCTGGCGCGCATGCACCGGGTGAAGGGCATCGACACCATGTTGCGCGCCTTGGTCGAGACCCCCGGCGCGTTCCTGTGGCTGGCTGGCGAAGGGCCGGCGCGCGAGGAATACCAGCGCCTGGCCGAGAGCCTCGGCGTGGCCGACCGGGTGCGCTTCCTGGGCTGGCGCACCGACCGCAGCGCGTTGCTGGAGGCCTGCGACATCTGCGTGCTGCCAAGCCGGCACGAGCCGTTCGGCACGGTGATCATCGAGGCCTGGGCGGCACGGCGGCCGCTGGTGGCCACTGTGGCCGATGGCGCGCGGCAATACGTGACCGATGGGGTGACCGGCCTGCTCTGCCCGATCGACGATCACGCCGCCCTGGCCGAGCGGCTGCGGCGGCTGGCCGCAGACCCCGCCCTGCGTACCAGCCTTGCCGAGGCCGGCGCCGCTGCGTATGAGGCCGATTTCACCCGCGACATCGTCACCGACCGGCTGCTGTCGTGCTATGGCGCGTGCATCCGGCTGGGCAAGCGACCCCACGGGGATCAGCGACCGCAAGGGAACCGGCCTTGAGCTTCCTGCGCCCCTCCCGCCTGGACCGCTACATCTCCCGCCAGCTGCTGGCGGCGCTGCTGGTCGTCACCCTCGGGCTGGTGGTGCTGATCTGGTTGACCCAGTCGCTGCGCTTCGTGGAGATGGTGGTCAATCGCGGCCTGTCGTTCAGCGTGTTCCTGAAGCTGACCGGGCTGCTCATCCCTGGCTTCGTGGCGGTGATCCTGCCGATCACCTGCTTCGTGGTGGTGCAGTTCATCTACCAGCGCCTGTCCAGTGACCGTGAGTTGACGGTGATGCGCGCGGCCGGCCTGTCGCCGCTGGCGATGGCCCGCCCGGCCCTGGCGGTGGCGCTGCTGGCGATGGGGGCGCATTTCGCCCTGAACCTGTGGCTGGTGCCGGCCAGCGCCGCGGCATTCCGCGAATACCAGTGGGAAATCCGCAACCACATCGCCGCCTTCCTGCTGCAGGAGGGGGTGTTCACCACCATTTCCGACAGCCTGGTGGTGTATGTCCGCGCCCGCGAGCCGGATGGCAGCCTGCGCGGCATCATGGTGGAGGACGCCCGCGACCCGAAGCACCGCGCCACCATCCTGGCCGAGAGCGGGCAGTTGCTGGAGGGCGCGGCGGGGCCGCGGGTGCTGCTGCAGAACGGCACGCGCCAGGAGCTGGACACCAAGACAGGGCAGCTCAACGTGCTGACCTTCAAGGAAAACTGGATCGACCTGACCAGCCCGGTACGCGCCGCCGGCACCCGCCTGCGCGATGCCGGGGAGATGGGCATCGCCGACCTGCTGAACCCGCCGGAAGGGGTGGTGAACCCGCGCGACATCCCGAAATGGCGGGTGGAGGCGCACAAGCGCCTGGCCGCGCCGCTAACCACGCTGAGCTTCGTGATGATCGCGCTGGTCGGCGTGCTGGGCGGGGCGTTCCGCCGCCATGGCGGGCTGCTGCGGCCGTTCCTGGCGATCATGAGCGTTGTCGCCCTGGTGGCGCTGGGGCTGGCGCTGGACAGCCTGGCGGTGCGGATGAACGAGTTGATCCCGTTGCTGTGGCTGCGCGCCGCCCTGCCAGCGGTGGTGTGCATGGTGCTGCTGTTCGCGCCGGGGCTGTTCGCCGGCGGACGATGGCCTGAATCGTCGCCCACCCATGCGCGTTCCTGACAAATGAGGACCGTTCCCGCCGCCATCGATCGCGACGCCATCGTGGCGCGGCTGGACCGGGCCGCCGGCTGGGCGGTGCTGGGTATCGTGCCGGGCATGCTGCACGCCTTTGCGGTGGCCGAGGTGCTGATCGCGCTGATCGGGCTGGGTTGGCTGGCGCGCTGCACGCTGCGGCGCGAATGGGGCTGGCTGCGCGAAGGCTGGGTGCCGGTGGCCGCG
>Ga0209491_10004234_pt1 | contig 22342 bp, 15 predicted proteins | sample BON02_FD_187213 | JGI IMG/M metagenome (GOLD analysis project Ga0209491, IMG submission 187213) | Freshwater microbial communities from Lake Bonney liftoff mats and glacier meltwater in Antarctica - BON-02 (SPAdes) (version 2) | ecosystem: Environmental > Aquatic > Freshwater > Ice > Glacier... | reverse complement strand
GCGTCTTCATCATCTTCATCGTTACTGGCGATGAGGTCTTCGACTTCCGCGAGTCGTCGTTCAACGAGCGCAACTTTTGCTTCAGCCTTTGCTTCGGGAGAAAAGGCAAGAGCAGTCACTGCTCTGTCATTGATAATTGTTTTTACTGGATAGAGTAGGTCACCGGGTGTCGTAAACTCTGCAGCAGATGTTGTTCCAATTCCTGCAACGAGTATTACTACCAGGCTCACATATGCGTAGCTTCGTAGGTCTGAAAAGCGAAAACCAATAGAGCCGAGAGGGGATAGAACCGCCTCATTTTTTGGAGCTGGGTTCTCGGACATCATTTTTTTGAAATTACCAAAAAGCTCTGATTTCTCAGTCGAGTTCAGTTTGATTGACTCGATGTCTTTTTTAAATTGTTTTTGGTAATTATTCATATTTGTGTGTTTTACTTTCGTACAGTTCTCTTAGTTTCTTTGTAGCTCGATGGAGCTTGACCGTGGTGTTGTTGGAGGAGAGTCCGATAATCTTTGCTATCTCCTTTATAGGTAATTCTTCGACATAGCGCAAGAGGAGTAATTCTTTCATGTTGTTTTCGAGGGTGTGGATAAACTCGAGAAGCATCCGTCCTTCGCTGGCATTCTCAGAGTTTGAGTTATATTCATCCTCAATTTCAAATCCAGATTGCTCTGATATGTCATCGAGCGATTCAGTTTTCTTTGTGCGAGTTCCGTAGTTGATAATGAGGTTTCTCGATACTTTATACAAAAATGCTTGCAGATTATCAACTTCATTTCCTCGCACTATATATTGCCATGTTTGAGTAAAGGTATCCTGCATGATTTCCTTTGCTTTTTCTCTGTCGTGAATACGAAAGAAGCAAAAACGGAATAATGGCTCCGAATACTCAATATATGCCTGTTCAGTTTTTTCTATCAGTGCCCGCGCTTTATCCCAACTTCACCTCACTCCGCTACACTCATTCCATGCTCAAAAAAATCTTCATCACAACAACATTATTTATTATATATTGCATGCATACGCAAGTTGCACACGCTCAATTCATAAGCGAGATTATGTACGACGCTCCAGGAACCGATACAAAACGAGAGTGGATAGAGATATATATCAACACCGAGATTAATATCGGCGATATTCGCTTTACTGAAAACAATGTCCGCCACAAAATCACAGGAGATACAACAGTCATACCAGCAGATTCGTATGTGGTGATTGCATCTGACATGCCTACTTTCTTGAATGATCATCCCGATGTTAAAGGACTAGTGTTCGATAGTGTTTTTAGTCTCTCAAATGAAGGCGAGTCGCTCATCTTGGAGCTGTACGAATCAAATGTCGATGAGGTGACATACTCTGCCGCCGAAGGGAGTTTCGATGAAGAATACAGTCTGCAACTTATTGATAATAAGTGGAAGTACGAACCATCGACTCCAGGTGAAGTAAACAAAGAAGGTGACAGTATCGACTCGCCTGCTGCAGGCTCGTCGAGTAGTGGCTCATCAAATAGTACATCAAAAACCACCACAAAAATATCCAGTGAAAATAGTCAGTTCGAAATGAGTAAGAAAATCCATACTCGCAAGGTGCAAGACATCAGTATTGGTCGCGAGAGAATAGGTTATCCACAGGTGCCATTATCTTTCGAAGTTATTACGAAAGATGGATTATACAAAACCGATAAGGTTATGTGGTCATTCGGTGATGGATATTCTAGTAAGGGAATTCAGGTGAAGCATGCATTTCAATATCCCGGAACATATGTCGTTACTGCAAATATTATTGGAAAAACAGATGCAGGAATTTCAAGGACAATTGTGCATGTCCTTAAAAATGAGGTTGTCATCAGCGAAGTGTCTGATACATACATAGTTATCCACAACCCGCTTAATAGCGAAGTAAACATAGGAGGATTCTATATAGACTTTACGACAGGCTCGCGCAAGGATGCTTTCAAGATTCCCGCAAACACCATAATCCTTCCTGATACACATCTCATAATTCCGTTCGATGCAATGATCTTGCGGAGAGAGGTGAACATGGCAAATCCAGTCCTTCGTCCGCCAGACAAAAAATAGCTAATCCACGCGTCCGTCAAGCGCCACCCACCACCCGCCGACAGAAAATTAAAAATTATGCTACAATATCCATATGAACAATGTTTTCAAGTATTCAGTCGGATTTCTTGCATTATTGTGCGCAAGTCTGCTGGTTTTCTACCTTGTTGATGTACCATTGTCATAATATTCTACATTCATATGTCACTACCGATACTCACAGAATTATTTGGAAGCAAAAGCCGCGTTAAGGTGTTGAAGTTTTTTCTTTTCAATACAGAAGAGCCTTATGCAAAAGACGACATCGCAAAGCTCGCAAAAATAGCTTCAAGGGATTTATCTCGCGAACTCAACATGCTCCTCAAAATTGAACTCATTCACAAGAAGTCTTTTTTTCAAGACGTCGAGGACGGACGAAGTGGCAAGGTAAAGAAAAAGCGGGTGCAGGGTTTCGTGACCAATACAGCCTTTGAGTACATGCGACCGCTCCAACAACTCCTCATCAAGTCCGTGCCAATTGACGAACATCGTATTAAAAAGCAACTCCAAAAAGCTGGAAAGTTAAATCTCATAATTGTGAGTGGAGTATTTCTGCAACAGGATGATGGCCCGGTTGATCTCATGATAGTGGGGGATAAACTCAAAGATGGTGTTCTCAAGCAATCAATCAAGCTCATCGAGTCAGAGCTCGGAAGTCAGCTCCGTTACGCAGTTTTCACAACAGCAGATTTCAAATACCGCCTCAGTATGTACGACCGCCTTATTCGAGATACACTCGACTACCCCCATCAAAAAGTCCTCGACCGCATCGGCATCGAAAACGAAGTCCGCTTGGTTTAGTTTTACTTCATCTATTTCTGGTACAGTTTCTAAATGGCTCACGATGTATCAATCGATGATTTTGATTCTTGGAATGAGATAAAGAAAAAGTTGCACTGCAAGTCTAGGTCTCCAGATTGTAAAAAAGGTGACATATGGCTATGTAATATAGGGAGAAATATTGGAGTAGAACAAAGTTGTAGAAATGGTTTTTTTGCAAGACCAGTTCTTGTGTTGAGAGTTTTTAATAAAGATATGTTTTTAGCGATTCCGATAACTTCTTCTGACAAGAATCTTACTAAGAAGTACCATTATGATTTAAGATACATAGAAAAAATAAGGGGCTATGCTATTCTTTCTCAAATAAGAGTATTTGATAATAAGCGACTGTTAAGAAAAATAACTAAGGTGGATAGCTCTGTAATTCAGAATATAAAAAACTTGCTAATGAGGTATGTCATATAAAAAACGAAACCCCATCATCTGGATGGGGTTTCTCGGACCTCTATTTAAAGAGAATAGTGTTTAGCTATTATATTCGACCACGGTCAATAAGTCAATAAAAGAATTTAACTTCACTTTATGAGCTTCCCGACACTTTCCTGTAAAATTATCTCCATTTGTATGCTCAAAATTCACTCATTTTACCCTACCAAAACCACCTAAAATCGCTCTGAATTTTATATCAAAACTATATGCGTTTTTACTGCATAATTTCCTTGACTTTCTTTTCCTCATAAGTATAATAGCACCTACCTGACACTCAATGTGTGGCAGGTGCACATTGAAAATTCAATAGTGTGATACGTAGGTATCACCGAACAAATAATTGAAACAGAAAATATAAACAGAAACAGAAGGTAAAGAAAGTAAGTAAAAATAAGTAAGAATCGTTGTGGTTTTTAGATTTCCTAATGGGAAATCAAGAGCATATGGTGGATGCCTAGACTCTAAGAGGCGATGAAGGACGTGGTCAAACTGCGATATGTTTCGGGGAGGCGTTTAACAGCCTTTGATCCGGAAATTTCCGAATGGGGAAACCCGGCCGTAAGGTCACTCTATCTATATGATAGAGAGCATACCTGGTGAAGTAAAACATTTCAGTAACCAGAGGAAAAGAAAACAAGCTCCGTAAGGAGAGTATTTCCCTAGTAGCGGCGAGCGAAAAGGAAGGAGCCCAAACCACTGTGCTTGCACAGTGGGGTTGTAAGGCAATGACGTTGCATTTATGTAAGAGAAGTTATAAATTTTTGTATTAGTAGAATAAGCTGGAAAGCTTGACCCCAGAGGGTAATAGTCCCGTATACGAAAATACCTAAACTTTTTTGTCGTTGTCCTTGAGTAGCCCCGGACATTAATAGCCAGGGTGAATCTGCCAGAACTAACTGGTAAGGCTAAATACACTTAGAGATCGATAGTGAACTAGTACCGTGAGGGAAAGGTGAAAAGAACCCCGAAAGGGGAGTGAAATAGACCTGAAACCATATGCTTACAAGTAGTCAGAGCGGTTATTTATAACCGTCATGGCATGCCTATTGAAGAATGAGCCAACGAGTCGATGCATGCTGCTAAGCTAAGTCCCTTAGGGACGGAGCTGTAGGGAAACCAAGTATGAATAGTGCGACTGCCTTCGGGCGGTAGTATGCATCGGACCCGAAGCAAGATGAGCTTACCATGAGCAGGATGAATCCTTGCGAAAGCAAGGAGGAGGTCCGAACCGTTGAGTCGTGCAATTCTCTCGGATGACTTGTGGTATGGAGTGAAAAGCTAATCGAATCTTGTAATAGCTGGTTCTCTCCGAAATAGCTTTAGGGCTAGCGTATAACGTACCTGTTGGGGGTAGAGCACTGGAAGGTTTGGACAGGGGGAAACCTCACCTGACCTATCAAACTCCGAATACCAATAGTAATTATTATGCAGTTAGACTCCGGGGGCTAAGCTCCGGCGGTCGAAAGGGAAACAGCCCAGATCTCTAGTTAAGGTCCCAAAATATACATTAAGTGCGCTTAAGGCTGTGAAGTTTCTCTGACATTCAGGAGGTCGGCTTAGAAGCAGCCATCCTTTAAAGATAGCGTAACAGCTCACTGAATCAGAGACTATGCGCCGCAAATAATCGGGGCTAAATGTATTACCGAAACTGAGGGCTTGTTATTTTAAATAATGAGCGGTAGGAGAGTATTCTTGTCTGCGTTGAAGCTAAAGGGGTGACCCATGGTGGAGCGTCAAGAAGTAAGAATGTTGGCACAAGTAACCACAATGCGAGTGAGATTCTCGCACGCCGAAAGACTAAGGTTTCCTTTGCAATGAAGATCAGCGAAGGGTTAGTCGGGCCTAAGGGGATGGCTAAAGCCGCACCCGATGGACATACGGTTAATATTCCGTAACCTTGCAGTATTGCGATGGGGGGACGGATGAAATAAGTTTACGCCCATTATTGGATTTGGGTTTGCATTGTAAGAGTGGATGTCTAGGTAAATCCGGACATCACATACATTCGGCAATGTGAAAATTTTGACCCTCGGGTCGAGAGATGTAGATGAAGAGCGTCCCAAGAAAAGCCTCTAAGCATAAGTACTGTGAGTCCGTACCATAAACCGACACAGGTAGTCAGGTCGAGAAGACCAAGGCGAACGAGTGAGAGATCCTCAAGGAACTCGGCAAAAAAGCGGCCGTACCTTCGGAATAAGGCCTGCCCAACTCCCTTCGGGGACGAGGGCCGCAGCGAAAGTATCCCTGGCGACTGTTTATCAAAAACACAGCTCCCTGCAAACTCGTAAGAGGACGTATAGGGGGTGACACCTGACCAATGCCAGAAGGTTAAACATGGAGGGTGCAATGTATTTATATGTTGTGCTGGGCTATGTAAGCCCTGGTGAATGTCGGCCGTAACTATAACGGTCCTAAGGTAGCGAAATTCCTTGTCTGGTAAGTTCAGACGCGCACGAATGGTGTAACGACTAGGGAACTGTCTCGAGGATTTGCTCGGTGAAAATACAATACCGGTGAAGATGCCGGTTACCTGCAGCTAGACGAAAAGACCCCAGAAGCTTTACTACAGCTTGATATTGTATATATGGTTTTAATGCGTAGGATAGGTGGGAGGCTTTGAAGCATTTCTCTTGGGAGATGTGGAGCCGTCAGTGAAATACCACTCTTTAATTCTATATGTACTAACCCTTTAGTAAACCTAAGGGAGACAGTATCTGGTGGGTAGTTTTAGTGGGGCGCTATCCTCCTAAAAAGTAACGGAGGAGTTTATTAAGGTTCTCTAGGCGTGAATGGAAACCATGCCGATAGTGTAATGGCATAAGAGAGCTTAACTGCGAGACGTACGTGTCAAGCAGATACGAAAGTAGAACATAGTGAACCTATGGTTGTCATTAGATGACGCCACAGATTACCGGATAAAAGCTACTCTGGGGATAACAGGCTGGTACTATCTAAGAGTCCATATCGACGATAGTGTTCGGCACCTCGATGTCGGCTCAACTTATCCTGGGGCTGGAGAAGGTCCCAAGGGTTTGGCTGTTCGCCAATTAAAAAGTTACGCGAGCTGGGTTCAGACCGTTCAGTGTTCAAATGTGTAGGGCGAGGAATCCCTATATTCTTGAATGTTGAACAGTCTGAATCCGCATCGACTGTTATTAACCAAATGAAAAGTTTTTTCGTCACACGACCAACCAATTACGGCGGTACATACATGAAAGTGTATGTAACAAGCTTACTGATTTCGGTAAAATCCCACCCTATTTTGATGCAAAAAGAAATTCTTGCAAAGAAAGAGGAGGACAATACCGAGGGAAGCACTCATAGAAATATGAATGTACCCGTAGAGACTACATGTAAGCCTTCCTCGCATGAGGCATGAATCTATACATTTTAATGTATTTTGACATGCTATTACCATGAAGGAAGAAGATATAGTCCAATCCATATAGGAATATATGAAAAGATGCGTAAGACAGGTTGGTCTCCTATCTGCTGCAGGCGTTGATTATTGAGAAGATTTGTTTCTAGTACGAGAGGACCGAAATGAACTGACCTCTGGTCTATCGGCTGTTCTGCCAAGAGCATTGTCGAGTAGCTATGTCGGGAATGGATAACCGCTGAAAGCATCTAAGCGGGAAGCCAACTTCAAGATTAATAATCGTTTGAGGACCCTGAAAGATGATCAGGTTGATAGGCACCAAGTGTACGTACAGCAATGTACTCAGCTGAGGTGTACTAATTATCCGATCCTGTTAGGAAATCTAAACGCCAACGATTCAGAAAAATGTATTTTCTGTAGCAATATGTACTTTACAGTTCAATTTGTTCGGAGATATTTATGTATAACACACTATTGATTTTTTTATGTGATACGAGATTGTGTCTCGTATTCTGGTGGTTCGACGGAGAGGTCCCACCCGTTCTCATTCCGAACACGGAAGTTAAGCTCTCTAGTGGCGATGATACTCGTAAAGGGGAAAGTAGCTAACCGCTGGAATAGGAGACACAATCAAGTAACAAAAAACTACGCAAATTGCGTAGTTTTTTGTTATGGTTTTTTTTGTTATACTATATGCATGAAAGAACTAAAAAAAATATTTACAGAAATTAGACATGCCTATAAAACAACATGGTCACGAAAAAAACACTTTATTAGTATTGCGACTTTATTATTAGTATTAAGCATTCTTCCTAAAGCAGTACTCATGCTCACTGTCTTTTTATACGAGGTCGGAGTTTTGGGTGGAGCCACAGTCAATATGTTATTGTTGGTACCATATTTGTCTTTAGTGCTGGCAACTTTGATTGCTGTTCTTATTGCAACAGTAGGTCTTGTGGCAAGTATACGATCTATTTTAGCGCACACTCACGAACCTCTTAAGAAGATTCTTGCAAAAGGAACAAAAAAAATATTACCAGTATTTGGATTAGAGATTGTAACAATAATTCCGCTCGTTACGTTTACAGCTGCTGCAATATATTTCGAGTTAGGATTATTTGGAAGTATTCTTATATTCATCGGTGTTATTTGGTTGGTACTGACGTGTTTCTCAAAGTTCTTCTTGCTCTTTGAGAACAACACTATTTATTCGTCACTCCATAAAGGAATTGCCTTTCTTATTAAAAATACGGTAGATGTTGTTTTGAGATTTCTTGCTATATTTGCAACTATCTTTGTACCGCTCGCCGTAGTTGTTACGTTTATTGAGCTTATATATGTTTATATTATCAAGTTTATGTTTGAAATACCTACTTTTCAATTAACACTAGAAGCAATAAATCAGCAGATGTTACCACCGTCAGGATTGCTTATTGGAACAGTATTCAGTATCCTTACTGCGATAATCGGTTTGTATATTTTTCTCCCGCTTATTCTTACATATCTCGTAAAGACATTTGATGATTTTAAGGAAAAAACAAATGCATCAAAGAAATTAGAGGTTGGAATTGAAAAAATGGCGATTGCTGTGTATAGCCTCACCGCTTTACTTTCGTTAGCGATTTTCGTAAAAACAATACTCTAGTATGTCATGGTCACAGCGCCGACAAGTATCAATATTTCTTGGAGTAGTTGCTGTGATTAGTATGCCGATTATTATTATTGCAATCATTCTTTTACTCCGAGTAGAGCCAACATGCTTTGATGGTCTACAAAACGGAGAGGAGACTGGGCTTGATTGTGGCGGGGGATGTGCGCTTGTTTGTGAGAATGAAGCTATTGATCCTGTAGTGCTCTGGAGTAGGTTTTTTTCTGCGAGTGCAGATAGTGGATACTATAATACTGTTGCATATATTGAAAACAGCAACCCAACCTCCGGTGCCAAAAGAGTACCGTATACATTCACTCTCTTTGAAAATGATATTGAGCTGGAGGTAAGGTCGGGCACTATTGATATTCCGCCAAAAACTTTTGTGCCAATTATTGAAAATAGCCTGTTTGCTGGAGAAAGAATTCCAACACGACTTGCTTTTGAGCTAGGTGATCATACGTGGAAAAAAGAAGATGTTGAAAAGCTGCCGTTTTTTATTTCTGGAGAGCGAGTGATACAAGAGGGTAATAATCCTCGCATTAGTGCAAAAATTGCTAATACAACCCCGAGAGATATTGGCGAAATAACTGCAATTGTGTTTGTGTACGGTGAATTCAATAATCTTATGGCTTTCTCAAGTACATATATAGAAGGTATTTCTGCACAAGAAGAAAAAACAATGGTATTTACGTGGAGTAAGCCCTTTCCTGAACCTGTTACTCAAATAGAAATAATCCCTCAGTACGAGCAATAGCATGACCCGAATGTATCAAAGATTATTTGGGCATATCGACCTCGTGCTTCTTGGGGCTCTTGTTCCAATAATGGCTGCGGGGCTTGCAACAATGCATTCATTCGTTGATACTGACATTTATTTTAATCGGCAAATAATATGGATTATTATTTCATTTATTGTTTTTTTGGGAGTAAGTTTTTTTGATGCGAAAATACTTCGACGAACGAGAGTGATTATGTGGTTATATCTAGCGATCTCTGTTCTTCTTGTGTCGTTGTTTTTTCTAGGCTCAGTATTTCAGGGCGCACAATCATGGTTGGACTTTGGTTTTTTTGCGGTACAGCCCGCAGAGATTGCCAAGCTTGTATTGATACTACTACTTGCAAAGTATTTTTCGCGAAGACATGTAGAAATTAGAAATATTAGACATATTATTGTTTCAGGAGTGTATGCTGGTATTATATTTCTTCTTGTTTTAATTCAGCCAGACTTTGGATCTGCTCTTATTATTTTTTTGCTTTGGTTTGGTATGGTGCTCTTGTCAGGAATTGATAAAAAGCATTTGATGTTGGTGATGCTTGGGGGGATATCGCTCATGGCTATTATGTGGGTTTCTGTTTTTGCTGATTACCAAAAAGCTCGTATTATGACGTTCCTTAATCCACTTCAAGATGTGCAGGGTACGGGCTACAACGCTTATCAGTCGGTGATAAGTGTAGGATCGGGTGAGTTGCTCGGAAAAGGATTTGGATACGGTACACAGTCGCGGCTAGAGTTTTTACCAGAATATCAAACCGATTTTATATTCGCCGCTTTCTCAGAAGAGTGGGGATTTGTAGGTGTTTGTATTTTACTTATATTGTATGCGATTGTGCTATCGAGAATATTACACTATGCAGTCACGGCGGCGACTAACTTTGAAGCATTTTTTGCAGTCGGGTATGCTCTGCTACTCATGAGTCATCTCATTATTCATATTGGTATGAATGTAGGTCTTTTGCCCGTGACAGGACTTTCGATTCCTTTTATGAGTTATGGAGGAACGCATATGCTCATGTTGTTCACAGGGCTCGGTATCTTGATGGGTATGCGACGATATAGTCGCGCTACACACAAAGACGCCATTTCAAATGAGTTTATCGGACCGCGCTAGTTTTTTTAAGACTGGCTATCTATTTTTTGCCAGTCATCATTTTCTTTCTCTGTAAGAATAAATCGGTAGAGATAGAATGCGTATATTGAAAGGGTTATGCATATAGTCACATAGATTGGCCACAATGGCATAATATCTCGTAACCAGAAGTCATAAATAAACATCGCAGAATAATCTTCCATAACAAATCTGAGATTCTGAATACCAAAATATCCGTCAATAAAGGGTGAAAGATTGCTGAACCTCGATACTGCGGATGAAGCCATTGTTAGAATTGAAAATATAAGCAAGGGGAAAGATAGCCAGTAAGTAAAAGGCTTTTTTTTGTACCGCACAATACCAAATGCACTTAAGATTGCAAGAAGAGGAAGGGTGGGGTTGAGGTATCGAGGACCAAATGATGTTGCTCCATCTCCATATTTAAACATTCCGTAAAATAGCAGCAGCCAAATTATGAAAGGAATAAAGGCAAGCAATAATTTCCTTGTTTTTTTAATGTATCCCAAGAGAGAAAAGATAAATATAGTATGCACAAAAAAAAGCCCTTTTCGAGGTTCAAATACTGTTGCATAAGTATTTCCATATATATAACGAGGACTAAATGCAGCACTTACAACCCCAAAACTTTGTTCTTTGTTTCTTTCATGTAGCCTATCTGTTTTTTCCTGAACGAAAGCCTTGTTTGGTTCAAGCTTTATTTGATCATTACTCATTTCTTTCCAATTACCGTAGAGGAGTTGCTGTGACAGCGCCGTTACACTGAGAAAAAGTAATAGCCATACAGAGGTTTCTATAAACATTTTTATATATTGGCGTTTGTACTTCCATATGATAAAAAATATTGTAGGAATTAATATTGAACATGCAACAAATGCTGGGTTATCTAACGTGAGAATTATTCCAAATAACATCCATATATATCGAGAGTATGTATATGCGCACTCTTTATCTTTTGCTTTCAAGATTTTTCCAACAACAATAATAAGACCAATAACACATGAATTGACCGGGGTATGATAGATGAATGTTGTGCTGTACACCCATGCCATAGTTCCAAATCCATATATAAAGGCAGCGAGCATACTCACACCCAATGATCCGCCAAGTATTTTTCGTGTAATATAATAGATTCCCAAAACATTCAAAATCCCTAAAAAGCCAACAAATAAAGCACTTCCAAGCTGTCCTAGATTAAAAAATGAACCAATTGTATAAAATGGTAGAGCGAAAAATGCTAATCCAGCTTTCGCAAAACTAAAGAATTTTCCATCCCCATCCATCGCTGAGTCTGGCCAGCCAGCACGAGCGAGCGAATAAGGCATGTATATTTTAAAATCATTAAAGAGAGATACGAGCACTGTATACTCCGTTCGTGACCGTGAGAATTCGAATGGCGTATTCTCATATTCGTAAATATTATATATATCGTGTGTCACCAAGATGCTTTCGCCAGAGTTGTAATTACCAGGTGTTGCTTTGACGCTAATAAGATATGTTACAATGAGCAGTATTATACCCAAATAGACTAATTTTTTCTTCATTGAAACAAGTATACCAAATATTATGAAAGAGTTATCCATAATTATTCCTGCATATAATGAAGAAAAGAGACTTCGAGATGCAATTGAGTCCTTGGTGTCTGAGCACGATAAAAATTTCTCTCATGAGTATGAGATTATTATTGTAAATGATGGTTCATGTGATAATACAGTTGGTGTTATTGGGCTATTGCAGAAAAAATATCACCAGATACATAGTCTGCACCTCAAAAAAAATAAAGGGAAGGGGTTCGCTGTCAAAGAAGGTGTTTTACATAGTGAGGGTAGGTATGTTTTGTATCTTGATGCTGATGGGGCGACGAATCCCAAGGATGTTTGTAATATAATCGAGGCACGCTCATCGGCAGATTTCATTATAGCTTCACGATCTTTAAGGCATTCCCGCATAGTCGTCCAACAGCCTTATTGGCGAAAAGTACTCGGATTACAATCAATTCGTTTTGCAAAATTTATTGATAGATTACCTATTTTCGATACGCAATGCGGATGTAAAATACTGAGAAGAGATGTGGCGATTGAGCTTTTTGGTACTCTTTTTACCCCCCGCTGGCTCTTCGATATTGAGCTTTTGAGAAAAGCCTACAAGAAAGGCTACTCTATAAAAGAATGGCCTGTTCGTTGGTCGAGTATTCCAGGGTCAAAAGTAAACCTGTGGAGCTACTGTACAAGTCTTTGGGAATTGTTATGGATTAGAGTACGGACCTAGTTTTTTTGTGTATTCCTGCTAGAATAACAAAACTATGAAATACAGAATTTACAGCATCATCTTACTAATATTATTCACCGGGTTAGGATTCTTTGTTCTCGAGGCTCAAAAACCAGACAATCGTTTTTCAGATTATGCATTCAAACTCGGACTCGATCTCAATGGGGGAGCACATTTGACATATCAGGGAGATGTATCAAAGGTTGATAATCCAGAAGAAGCAATGACGGCTTTGAAGGATGCTATCGAACGACGAATTAACATACTTGGTGTTTCTGAACCAATTGTACAAACTGTAAAAACAGGAAACGATTACCGACTCAATGTCGAACTTCCTGGAGTGACTGATATCTCAGAAGCAATCAATACTATTGGTGCAACTCCACTTCTTGAATTTCGACTTTTTGATGAGGAGGCTCTCAAAGACGCTGGAAAAATAGAGGTTGGTGAGGATGGTGTTGGACGAGTAACTATTGACCAAAATAAAGCATATGTCCCAACGGAGCTTACTGGTCGTTATCTACAGCGAGCAAGCCTTTCTTTTATTCCTCCTGCAAACGAACCCGTAGTTGATATTGTGTTTAATCCAGAAGGTAAGGATTTATTTGCACAAATAACTAGAGATAACGTAGGAAATGTTCTCGCAATATTCCTTGATGGTCAACCTATTTCAACTCCTGTTGTGCGAGACGAAATTAAAGATGGAAGAGCACAAATTTCAGGAAGCTTTACAGCAGAAGAAGCTCGAGAGCTCGTACGAAATCTTAACTTTGGAGCACTTCCTGTTCCCATTGAACTCATTGAAACTCAAACTATTGGTCCATCACTTGGTGCGGAAACAACTAAAGCGGGTCTCCTCGCTTTACAAATAGGTATTATTGCAGTGGGTATATTCCTCGTGCTTTGGTATCGAGCATTAGGGTTGGTAGCTGCAGTCGCATTACTTTCATATGTGATTATTATGGCAGTATTATTCCAGATAATTCCGGTAGTACTTACTGCAGCTGGAGTTGCTGGATTTATTCTCTCTATTGGTATGGCGGTTGACGCTAACGTTCTCATATTTGAACGAGCACGCGAGGAGATGCGAGACGGAGCTCATATTCGACAAGCATTGATAGAAGGATCACGGCGAGCATGGCCATCAATTCGAGACGGGAACCTCTCAAGTCTTATTAGTGCTGTTGTGCTTTATTGGCTTTCAGGATCATCTGTTGTGCAAGGATTTGCTCTTGTGTTCGGACTTGGAGTGATAGTGAGTATGCTCTCAGCAATTAGTGTTTCACGAACATTTGCGATTGCAATTGCTCCTTCTCGTGAAAATGCTTTTACGCATTGGTTGTTTAGTAACGGATTTAAGAAATAAATATGCACATCATCAAATTCAGAAAAATATACTATGTCCTCTCAGCTGTTATTATAGGAGCAGCTCTTCTTGCAGTATTTGGGTGGGGAATCCGTTTCGGGCTAGACTTCACAGGCGGATCAAGTATTGACTACAGCTTCACAGAACAAGCTCCTTCTATTACAGAAATTCGGGCGCAACTTGCCGATGTCGATTTCCTTGGTGACTATTCACTCCGAACTATCGGAGACGACTCTGTGGTACTTCGATCACAAATACTTACTGATGCTCAAAAAGAATCTGTAACAGCAAAATTGAGCGAGTCTCTCGGAGCTCAAGAAGATCGATTTAGTACAATTGGTCCAGCGCTCGGTGCAGAGTTGCGAACAAATGCTATTGTTTCAGTTTTTGTAGCCATATTCTTTATCGTTTTGTTCATTGCATTTGCATTTCGACATGTTTCAAAGCCTGTTCCATCATGGAAATACGGAATCATTACTGTGATTGCACTTGCGCATGATATTATTATCCCGCTTGGAGTGTTTGCGGCTATGGGGTTTTTCCTTGGAATAGAAGTAGACACACTCTTTGTGGTAGCACTTCTTGTCATTATTGGATATTCAATTAATGACACGATTGTGGTATTTGACCGAATCCGTGAAAATCTCGCAGCAGTTTCAGATGTAAAGAAGCGAATCTCTCATTTTGAAAAAATTGTCGGGAAGAGTTTGAGAGAAGCAATTGCTCGATCAATTAACACATCACTTACAACAATTGTTGCACTCGTGGCACTCTATTACTTCGGAGGCACTGTGACGCAGCCGTTTGCCGTTGCGCTTATCGCCGGAGTTCTTGCAGGAGCATACTCTTCTATATTTTTGGCAGCACCACTCCTTGTTTCAATGAAGAAATAAGGAGTAATTATTTCGCATCACAGGCTTTATATTTTGCTGTTACTACCAAGTAGAACTGCTTTTTTTTACTTTCATATAAAAAGTGGTGTACATCAGTAAGATTCCGTAAAAAAACATGTGCAAAGGTTTTTTTATAAGGTATTTAAAATACGTATATATAAATTCTTTGAGTAGGTTCGGTCTATGTTTTTTAAAAAATTCTTTAGAGAAACAAGATTTACACTGGTATGATCTATATCGAGCGTATCTCCTTACCAAAGAACCAATAGAATCTATGCTCTCCTGCGTTGTGCAGTAACCATCAGCAAATCCTATTGCGTAGCCCAACTCTTTAGTTCTCAGTGTAAAATATGCATCATACTCTTTAGATGCTTGATTGCAAAACCTCAATTCTTTGTAGAGTCTTTTACTAAATGCTACACAGCAACCAATGATTTTGTATGTCTCTGCTTTCTCCCCGGCAATATCTTTTGCTTCAGACCAAGCATCAAAAGAATATGCATCGAGTGTCCTTAAAAAGCTTTTCGGCGTATACGAGTGTTTATATCTACAACCAACCAGGTCGTTGCCTTGTTTAATTTTAAACACCATATCATTAAAAAGATTCTCTGATAATACGATCACATCAGCATCAAGTCGTATTATTATTTCAGATTCAACAGAAGCTACTGATAATTCAAAGCCTCTTGCAATACCAACTCCTTCTTTGGATTCCAAGACCGTAATCACTTTTTCCTTTGAAGCATATTTTCTTACTATATGTTCTGTTGCTTCATTAGGGTTATCAAGAAAGATGATAATTGCTTCTAAATTAAAACTCGAGCACTCCTGTTTAAGTGCATAATCTATTGTAGATTCAATGGTTTTCTCGTCATGGTGGGCAGATATTGATATTGAAACTGTTTGTTTTTTTTCACTTGACTTCTGGTCCATTATAATACAATACTACCCACCAAGAGGAAAGCAACCCTGAGAATGTCAGAGGTTCGTAGGTTTGGAAGATGACCTAAACCTAAGGCATTTTTTCTTCATCCTATGATTCAGCTCGTGATAGAAAAAACACTGAGGATGCGAAAAAAGAGGCCAATTGGCATCTTTTTTATTTATTAAGATGGTATTCTGTGGTGTAAATATATTTGTCTCAAATAAAGAGAAAATATAGCTTGACTTTTGATTTATTATGAATATAATGCTACCTACCTACCGAGAGGAAAGCAGCCATGAGGATGCCGGAGGTTCGTAGGTTCGCACATTTGAAAATTTCATAGTTACGAAGAACGAAAAAAAATAAATTCACTGAATAAAATTGTGCAGGTTCAAACAACATAGCAAAAAAGTATTTTCTCTTTTGTTCCGCTCGAAGGATATAGAGAGCACATGCGCGTCACGGTGACGCACTACATGCTCTATATTTTATTTGAGAGTTTGATCCTAGCTCAGGATGAACGCTGGCGGCGTGGATAAGGCATGCAAGTCGAACGAGGTCTAGAACCGAGTGGCGAACGAGGTAGTAACACGTAGGTACCCACCCTTAAGTCAGGGATAACTCCAGGAAACTGGAGCTAATACTTGATAGTCTCTAAGGAGTAAAGTTTTAACGCTTAAGGAGGGGCCTGCGGGATATCAGCTAGTTGGTAGGGTAAAGGCCTACCAAGGCAATGACGTCTAGAGGAGCTGAGAGGCTGACCCTCACCGATGGTACTGAGACACGGACCATACACCTACGGGTGGCCGCAGTCGAGAATCTTCCACAATGGACGAAAGTCTGATGGAGCGACGCCGCGTGATTGATGAAGTCTTTCGGGATGTAAAGATCTTTTCTCAAGGAGGAAGTATATTGACGTTACTTGAGGAATAAGGGGTTGCTAAACTCGTGCCAGCAGCAGCGGTAATACGAGTGCCCCAAGCGTTATCCGGAATTATTGGGCGTAAAGGGTTTGTAGGCGGTTCTATTAGTCTCTTGTTAAAGCTCCCGGCTCAACTGGGAAAAGGCGAGGGAAACGGTAGATCTAGAAGATGTAAGGGGTGAGTAGAACTCATGGTGTAGGGGTGAAATCCGTTGATATCATGGGGAATACCAAAAGCGAAGGCAGCTCACTGGTACAATCTTGACGCTGAGGAACGAAAGCGTGGGTAGCGAATGGGATTAGATACCCCAGTAGTCCACGCCCTAAACGATCCTGACTAGTTTTTGGGAGAATCGACCCTCTCAGAGACGAAGCTAACGCGTTAAGTCAGGCGCCTGGGTAGTACGACCGCAAGGTTAAAACTCAAAGGAATAGACGGGGACTTGCACAAGCAGTGGATCATGTGGCTTAATTCGATGATAAACGAAGAACCTTACCAAGGTTAGAAATCAAAATGACAGGTCTCAGAAACGGGACCCTCCTTCGGGCATTTTGACAGGTGATGCATGGCCGTCGTCAGTTCGTGGTTTGAATTGTTCCCTTAAGTGGGGTAACGAACGCAACCCTCGTCGTGTGTTATACGTGTCACGCGAGACTGCCCCCGCCTGTGCTTTCAATTTTAATATTGAAATCAGAGGCGGGGGAGGAAGGTGAGGATGACGCCAGGTCAGCATGTCCCTTGATACCTTGGGCTGCACACATGATACAATGGGTATAACAACGAGATGCAATGCCGTAAGGTGGAGCCAATCTTTATAAAAATACCCTCAGTTCGGATTGTGGTCTGAAACTCGACCACATGAAGTTGGAATTGCTAGTAATCGCGGATCAGCTATGCCGCGGTGAATACGTTCTCAAGTCTTGTACTCACCGCCCGTCAAGTCAAGGGAGTTGGGAGTACCCGAAGCATTACTTTATGTGATGTTAAGGTAAGTTCAATAACAGGGACTAAGTCGTAACAAGGCACGGGTAGCGGAAGCTGTTCGTGGAATAAATCAATGTGAATCGTAAATTTTTCTACGGAAAAAATTATTTACGGTGTCGATATTGTGTGTCTCGTACGAGCACATAATGGATAATGGTATTCATATCTTAAAGGTATACCTGACCGTTCTGGAAAGCAGAACTAGAGCGGAACAAAAGAGAGAATACTTATTAAAAACCACCCGAGAGGGTGGTTTTTGCTTGCTTTAATCATAATGAGTTCGTAAGAAATTAATTAAGAAATAATTAATTTGTAATAAAAAAGCCGCTCACAAGTGAGCGGCATAAGGAGTAAATAGTTACTCTTTTGGTGGTTTTTGAGGTGTACCTACCTCAATAGGATCTGGATTAGGATCCGGAACAAATGTGATACGAAGTTTGCCTCCGTTTCTTAAGCCCTCTGCCTCTTCAGGAGTGAGAAGTCCTTCTCCAATCATTGTTGCGATTTGAATGGGATTCATAATTTTATTTGCAAATTCCTCCGATGTCACCTCGATGGTTTCTCCGCGAGTAAGTTGTTGAATCTTTATGGCATCACTTTCTCGTTGAGTTTTATTTTTTTCATCAGTGACCTTTATTGAGTCAAAGAAGAAATAGCCTCCTACGGCAACAACCAATGTCATGATTGTGAAACAAATTACCCTTATTGTTATGTTCATACTAGGTGATAATAGACTTATTATAGGCTTAAGTCAAGAAAAGTATTGACTTTTACTATAAAATATGCTATTATTAAGGTCGATGAAAATGAAATTCACCCTCATTGCTGTGCTGGCACTTGTGTCAGCGTCCGTTCTTTTTTATAACCCGCAAGTACTGGAAACGGCACTTGGAGATACTATCGAGCTGGTCTATGACCCGCTCGATGGTTTTGGGGAGATTGTCGGCCCAGTGGCCGACAATCTCCACCGGATTACCGCCGGCAGAGATGTGACCGGACGGGAAATTCCCGTCCAACTCTACCGTGACATAGACGCCACCGGCGTTCGTGTCGACTGGATCCCGATACCGGGATCTGATCCGCTCCGTCGCGCTGCGACGGAAAAATCCAGATATAAATTTGGGCAAGAGTTTAAAAAAACTCCTGTCCGGAAATAATTTCCGTGGATTGTTTGTTTGACCCCGACACTCGCTTTTACAGCAGGTGTCGGGGTTTTCTCTTTTTAGGGCGGGGGTAGTAAGATGGTTCGCACCGCGCTCCATGTTCTTTTGTGGGCTCATTTCCATTTGCGAAATGGGCTTTTTTCTGTTATATTTCATCGTACTTGTCCTTGCTATTATTCATTTTTTTTGAATAGTTTTGAGTACAATACGCAGCTGTAGCTCAGTTGGTTAGAGCACTGAACTGATACTTCAGGGGTCGTAGGTTCGAATCCTACCAGCTGCACAAAGGTGGATAAGTTAGATAGAGCATCGCACCGATCATGGGTTTATTACTTTTACTCACATTTACAGTACTTATAGGTTCGGCAATTTTCTCCGGAAGTGAAGCGGCGCTTTTTTCTGTTTCCGATAGTCGTGTGCATGTTCTCAAAAAAAATAATGAGCGAGGGGCAAAGGCCCTCGCGCAGATTAAAGAAAAAATCAGCCGTCCAATCACTGTAATCGTAATTGGAAATAATATTGTTAATATTGTTGGTTCAATGTATATCGGGGTTGTCGCTGCGGAACACTATGGAGAAGTGTGGATTGGTGTTATCTCCGCACTCCTCACAATTTTGATTATTATATTTGGAGAAATCGTTCCCAAAACCCTTGGTGAGCATTATGATGAAAAGGTTGCACTTTTTATATCCCCAATCCTTTTATGGCTCACAAAAGTACTTGCTCCTATTATTTTTGTAATTGAGCAATTTACAAAACATCTTTCAAACGATGAACCATCAGTTTCAGAAGAAGATTTACAAATGATGAGTGAAATTGGACATGCAGAGGGAAGTATTGAAGATGATGAGCGAGCCCTCATCGAGAGAGTTTTCACACTGAATGATATTGAAGCCTGGGATATTATGACACCGCGAACAATGATTGTTTCTTTTGATAAAGATGATGTTCTCTCCGATATTGAAAAAGATATCTACAGTCTTACGAATTCACGACTTCCTATCTATGACAAAGAAATCGATATTATTGTTGGTGTATGCTTGAGACATGAACTTTTGATAGCCTTGGCAAAAGATCAAAAAGATATGAAAGTAGGTGATTTTACACACGACGCTCTTTTCGTAAAAGAAGAAATTAAGCTTGATGAGTTACTTCCATTATTTCAAAAAAACAGAGCGCATCTCGCTATTGTGCAAGATGAATTCGGAGGAACTGCGGGCGTGGTGTCACTTGAAGATGTGCTGGAACAGCTTGTCGGGGAGATTGTAGATGAAACAGATGAAGTGGTAGATACGCGAGCAGCTGCGAGGAGGATGAATCGCTAGTTATTAACAGTTTTTTCGTTGAAAACATTCACTTTTTTTGCTCATAAAGTGGTATACTTATTGTAATAGAAACCTTATGAGTACTTCCAGGAATACAGGAGCATATTTTTTGTTAGCAATGGCTTTTTGTACATTTTCGCTCTTGGCTACTACCCCTCTATTTGCAGCTCCTCGTACCGCACCTTTTTCTATCGGTGAAACTCTCGATCCTGGCGCCGAAGCAATCGAACCTTGTGGACCAACAGATGATAACTGTTTTCCTTCGCCTATATTTACACCTTCTGGAAATATATCAGCCACAACAATTCAGGGTGCTTTTGAAGAATTAGATGCTGAAAAATTAGGAAATATTTTAAATACTGCAAAAGTTTTTGTAGGAGATGGTGCTGGGCTTGCACAGGAAGTTTCATTGTCTGGAGATGTATCACTCGCGGATGATGGAACAGTTACTATTGAGAGTCTTGCCGTGTCGCTCGCAAAACTTGCGAACAACTCTGTTAACTCTGCAAAAATAGTAGACGGAAGTATTATCGATGAAGATATTAATGCAAATGCAAATATTGCACTTTCGAAAATAAACGGTGGGTCAAGCATTGTGAATGTGATCGCCGCACCAGGCGGATCAAATGCTAATGGGGGAAGCATTGCAAGCAACACGTTGACTCTTACTTTTGCCGACGCGACAAATCCTGGAATTGTTTCAGTAGGAACTCAAACTTTTGCTGGAGAAAAAACTTTCTCGAACAATGTAGTGTTCTCGAACGGTGCAACATTTTCGGGTCTCATTGGTGCATCAGCCATAAATCTCACTGATGCTTCAGCGATTTCGACTATTGCAGGAGACATCGATGTTGGTGGAGATATTCTTCCGCTATTGGATAACGTAAAGTCTCTTGGAAGTCCTACAAAGCAATGGCGTGATGTGTATATTGGTCCTGGTTCGCTCTACATCAACGGCCAAAAGGTTTTGGAAGAAGATGGATCTGATAATATTATTGTGACAGCGGACGTTAACCAGAGTCTTGTATTACAAACAGCAGGAACTGGTGATATTGAATTCAACCCATTGGGTGCTGGAGTGGTTTATCTTAAGGGAAATATTTTACTTTCTGCAGGAAAAACATTTTCAACAACTGATGGAACTTCAACTGAATTTGTCGATGGAATAACCTCTGGTAATTTGCAATTAAAAAATAATGTTCTCTCCGCAACCAATTTAAATGGTGGAATATCTATTACTCCAAACGGAACAGGTAGTACCTATGTGACGGCTGGTAATTTTGGAATTGGAACGACCTCACCATTTGAAAAATTATCTGTAGTAGGAAACGGAATATTTACAGGGTCAGTAACTGCAAATTCTTTTATTAAAACAAGCGGAACATCTTCACAATTTCTCAAAGCAGATGGTTCGGTTGATTCAAGCACATATCTAACTTCATATTCAGAAACAGACACACTCGCCTCCGTAACAGGACGAGGTGCTACAACAGTAGTACAATCTACTTTTTCAGGTGGACTTCTTTCAGGACTTGGTACAGCACTTCTCCCGTCATATTCATTTACAGGAGATACAAACACAGGAATGTGGTCACCAACGGCAGATACACTTGCGTGGAGTACGGGGGGAGTGGAGAGAATGAGAGTAGCATCAGATGGTTTTGTAAGTATTGGCACATCGGCAGGAATGGGACTGGGGACAACATCGCCTCTTGGAGCTGATGGGGTATATGATAAAGCATTTTTATCAATAGAAGTACCTAGCGATTTTGGTGCAGGGACAGGGAGAGAAACATTACTATATGCAAAAGTTGATGGTGCAGATGGATTTTTTTCAATAACAAACACGACAAATACGGCAGGACAGTTTGCGCCCAGATTTACAGGCTCATCATCTGCCGCTGGTTTTGGCGCATTAACCTTTGCAGCTAATGTTCAAGGATTTGATACTGGCTCAGGTCCAGGACTTCAATTTCAAATCAGAAATGATGCCTCAGCAGTAACGAGTGATAGAGGTATTACTTTTGCAAACTTTGCAACAGAGTTAATGAGAATTAATCCAAATGGTAATGTCGGGATTGGAACGACTGCACCATCAGCACGACTCCACGCAATCTCAACAACTGAACAATTTCGTTCAGGTTTTGACGCTTCAAACTATTGGAATGCTACAACAGGTGCAACAGGTCTTACTACATTTAATGCAGTGGGAAG
>Ga0209491_10004229_pt1 | contig 22377 bp, 26 predicted proteins | sample BON02_FD_187213 | JGI IMG/M metagenome (GOLD analysis project Ga0209491, IMG submission 187213) | Freshwater microbial communities from Lake Bonney liftoff mats and glacier meltwater in Antarctica - BON-02 (SPAdes) (version 2) | ecosystem: Environmental > Aquatic > Freshwater > Ice > Glacier... | reverse complement strand
TCGCACCAATTGTCGTGACCTGGCGGACCACAATCTCATCATCAACCACCCAAGGCTTTTTGCGGATTGAGCCGAGTGCCACAATTCCAACTTCGCCTGGGTTCAGAATCGGAGTTCCGGTGTCAACACCGAAAACCCCGATGTTGGTGACGGTTATGGTTCCGTCTTTCATGTCCTCCGGTGGCGTCTTACCTTCGCGCGCAGTCGCTGCGAGCTGCTCGATGGCGGTTGCCAGCTGAATCATGTTCATGGCGTCGGCATCTTTGATGTTTGGAACTATCAAACCCCTAGGGGTCGCAGCTGCGATCCCTAGGTTTACAAAGTAATGAACGATAATCTCGGTGTCCGACCAGGTCGAATTCACCATGCGGTTTCTTCTCGCCGCCCAAATGATGGCCTTGGCCATAATCAACAGTGGCGTCACTTTTACGCCGGCAAAATCAACCGATGCCTTCAGTCGCTTTACATATTCCATGGTTCTGGTGGCATCAACATCCACAAAGATGCTCACGTGGGGAGCGGTGAAGGCGCTTTTTACCATTGCCGTGGCAATAACCTTGCGCATACCCTTGACCGGGATTCGCTCTTCTCGTTCGGAAGAAACCGCTGGCGTGGTTAGGTTTTTAAAGACACCGGCCTGACTGGCGCTGGCAACGACGTCTTCCCTGGTGATTTCGCCTCTGGTGCCCGTGCCACTAACTGCAGCCAGGTTCACACCGAGTTCTTTAGCTAATTTTCTAATTGGTGGCTTGGCAATGATTGCGTCTGAGGCAAACAAAGCCGCGCTCACCATTGCTACTGGAACCGCTGTTGCTGTTGCAGCTGGCTTTACCGGCCGGCTCCTCCGAGATCTAGCCTCGCCAGCATCTCCGTAGCCAACCAAGGTTGGAATCTTATATTCGGAACCGGTGTCGGCTTCTTGAGCGACCGCTGGCATAGCGTCTGGCTCTTGGACCACTGGAGACGCTAAGGCGTCAGAAACTCGAACTGAGATAATCGGCGTTCCAACCAAGACGGTCTCACCCACCTGCACCAAAAGCTCTTCTACTTCGCCTTCGAACGGGCATGGAAGTTCCACAATAGACTTCGCTGTTTCAATTTCGCAAATGGTTTGATTCACCGTCACTTGATCACCCGGGGCAACCAGCCAGCTGATCATTTCGGCCTCGGTGAGGCCCTCGCCAACATCGGGCAGTGGGAACTTCGCAATACTCATTTGAGACTCCCTAGTAGGCCAGAGACCTGTCGATGGCTTCAAGAATACGGTCTGCATCGGGCAAAAAGGCTTCTTCTAGTTTGGCCGGTGGGTAGGGGGTGTCAAAACCACCAACTCGCAACACTGGCGCCTCAAGGTTATAGAAGGCTTCGTTCGAAATACGAGCCGCAATTTCACTCGATATCGAGACATTCGTTGGAGCCTCGTGAACAATTACTGCCCTAGAAGTCTTCTTCACCGAGGCCATGATCGTCGGGTAGTCAATTGGGGAAAGCGACCGCAAATCAATAACCTCAATGCTCACACCCTCTTCGGCACCGATTTCAGCAGCCTGAAGAGCTGCAGTGACCATGGGGCCATAGGCCAAGAGCGTGACCTGCGTGCCCGCCACCATGACTCTGGCGTTGTGAAGTGGCATTGGCGAGGTCTCAAGGTTTACCGGGCCCTTTTGCCAATAGCGGCGCTTGGGTTCAAGCATGATCACCGGATCCGAAGACTCAATGGCCTGCTGCATCATCCAATAAGCGTCATTTGGGTTTGACGGAGTGACAACTCTCAATCCAGGTGTGTGGGCGAAATATGCTTCCGGGCTCTCCGAGTGGTGCTCAATAGCCCCAATTCCACCTCCGTAAGGTATCCGGATAACCACCGGCATCTGCATTGCACCCTCGGAGCGGTAAGTGATTTTCGCGAGCTGACTGGTTATCTGGTTAAAAGCGGGGAACACAAAACCATCGAACTGGATCTCGACCACTGGGCGATATCCACGCATGGCCAGTCCAATTGCGGTTCCGACAATCCCGGACTCAGCAATTGGGGTATTAAAGATTCTGCTTTGCCCAAACTCTTTGTATAACCCATCGGTAACCCGAAAGACCCCTCCAAGTTCCGCAACATCCTCGCCAAACATTAAAACTTTTTCGTCCTTGGCCATTGCTTGCTGCAGGCCCGAGTTCAAAGCCTTGGACATTGCCATGTCTTTGTAGCTACTCATGCTTACCCATCCGTGCTTCGTAAGCCTCGAGCCAGGCTCGCTGCTTATCAATTTCAGGGTGCTGCTCGGTATAAACGTGGTTGAAGATATTCCCTAGCGGTGGATCTTTAAGGGCAAAGGTTTCTTCACGAATCTTTTTTGCCAGGTCATCGCATGCGATTTTCACTTCTTCGAAGAAATCGTCGCCGATGCCTTGCCTGCGCAAGAAAATTTCAAAACGAACAATGGGATCTTTGGCTTTCCATTCATCAACCTCGGCCTCTTCCCGATACTTGCTCGGGTCATCTGAGGTCGTATGGGCGCCGATGCGATAGGTAAGAGCTTCCAGCAAGAACGGTCCATCGCCCGATCTGGCGTTGTCCATGTGAAGCCTGGTGGCTGCGTAGCAAGCCAAAACATCGTTGCCGTCTACCCGCATTCCTTGGACACCAAAGCCTTGGCCTCGGGTGTAGAGAGGCACTTTGGTGAGGCTATCAATGTGAGAAGAAATCGCCCATTGGTTGTTTTGAATAAAGAAAACAATCGGGGACTCGTTGACCGCAGCAAATAGCAGCGCTTCTGACACGTCGCCCTCCGCGGTTGCTCCATCCCCGAAATAAGAAATAACAGCTAAATCTTTCTCTCGGTCGCCGGTGCCAACCTTGCCATCCAACTTCACACCCATTGCATAACCAACCGCGTGCAGGACCTGGGTGGCAAGAACAATTGCGTAGTGGTGGAAGCGAGTTTCTTCTGGATCCCAACCACCGTGGTTCACTCCGCGCATCATTTTCAGAATCGAGATCAACTCGACTCCGTGGGTCAACGCAACTCCGTGCTCTCGATAGCTTGGGAAGATGTGGTCGTTGTGACCGACGCCGTGGCCGGAACCAATTTGAGCACCCTCTTGACCAATAGCGGAAGCCCAAAGTCCCAGTTGGCCTTGGCGCTGCAAAGCAGTAGCTTCAAGGTCAAACCTGCGAATGCGAGCCATGTCTCGGTAGAACATTTTTAGAGTCTCTTGATCGAGCCCCTCAATTACTTTTCCATACTCTTCGTAGCCTTTGGGCACGCCATAGGTTCCATCGGGGGCTAAAAGCTGCAACATTGGTGGCTGATTTACGGGGGTCACGCCCACTAATTTAGCCCGTTACTGAAAGAATTATCTGATGTTGCGATTTCTGGTGAGCACAATTGTCAATGCTGTCGGTCTTTGGGTGGCCACCTCGGTGGTGCCACAAGTCCAACTGACCCCCTACGGAGGAAGCGGTTTCTGGAACATCGTCGGTTCGTTCTTAGTCGTAGGCGCGGTGTTTGGTTTGGTGCATGCGATCATCGCGCCGGTGATAAAAATCCTGGCCTTCCCGCTTTACATCATCACCTTTGGTCTAATTGCATTCGTAATCAACGGCGCGCTGCTGCTCTTCGTGGCTTGGCTGAGTTCGATTATTGGGGTCGACGTCTTCAGTATCGATGGCTTCACCTCCGAAGGCCTAGAAATTGAGTCGCTTGGCTGGGCAATTTTGGCTGCCATAGTCATGAGCATTGCGAGTTTCTTCACCAGAGCCTTGCTAAAGGTCCTCAAGATTCGCTAGCTAACTAGGCACACAAATAACGAACAATTGAATACTGGCGGTGTGCTCGAAGGCTAAATGCGGCAAAATAGTGCTGTGACCCTTTCTTCGCAACCCCTCAGTCCTCTAGATGGCCGCTACCTCACGCAAGTTAGAGAGCTCGGTGAGCACCTCAGTGAAGCAGGGCTGAACCGAGCCAGGGTTTTAGTTGAAGTCGAGTGGCTGATCTGGTTGGTTGAAAAAGACCTCCTTATAACTGGCAAGACGCTCTCGCAAGAAGAAAAGACCAGCCTTCGCAACTTAGTTGTGAACTTTTCCGACACTTCCGTCCAAGAGCTCGCCGACATAGAGGCGACCACCCGTCACGACGTCAAAGCGGTTGAGTATTTCGTGAGACGCGCCCTAACCGAAATGAAGCGAGACGATCTGGCCGAGCTTGTTCACTTCGCTTGCACATCGGAGGACATAAACAACCTCAGCTACGCAATCACTGTTCACGACGCCCTAGAGCGCGCCTGGCTACCCCGAGCAGAGGACACGATTGTAAAAATCTCGAGGATGGCGATGGAAATGGCCGCTGTCCCCATGCTTTCAAGAACTCACGGTCAACCAGCGACTCCAACAACTATGGGTAAAGAACTGGCAGTATTCGCTCACCGTCTAAAGCGTCAGACCAAAAAGGCCGCTGAACAACAGATTCTGGGCAAATTTTCCGGTGCCACCGGCACCTTCGCTGCTCACTTAGCGGCTGCGCCTAACGTTGATTGGGCCAAAGAATCGAAAGCTTTTGTTGAGCACCTGGGCTTTGAGTGGAATCCGCTCACAACCCAGATCGAATCCCACGACTGGCAGGCAGAGCTCTACGCCACCGTTTCTCACTTCAACAGGATCCTTCATAATCTTGCTACCGATCTCTGGACCTACATTTCCATGGGATATTTCAAACAGATACCGGTTGCCGGCTCCACTGGTTCATCAACAATGCCCCACAAGATAAACCCAATCCGCTTTGAAAATGCCGAGGCAAACCTCGAACTTTCCTGCGCGATACTGGACTCTCTGGCCCAAACGCTTGTCACCTCAAGATTGCAACGCGACCTGACCGATTCCAGTGCTCAACGAAACATTGGAGTGGGTTTTGGCCATTCAGTGCTTGCGATTGACAACATCAGCCGAGGCTTGGACGAAATAGCGATCAGCGAGGGAGTGATGATGGCGGATCTTCTCGAGAACTGGGAAGTTCTTGGTGAGGCCATTCAAACCGCGATTAGGGCTGATGTGGCGCGCGGTGAGTCCAAGATTTCGGACCCTTATGCGCTTCTCAAGGAGCTGACACGAGGCAAAAGTGTTGGCGAGGATGAGCTTTTGGCATTTATTGACAACCTAGAGGTTTCTGAAACAACAAAAGCCCGCCTGCTGAAGCTAAAACCACATACCTATGTCGGCCTGGCCGAGGCGCTCACCAAAAACTTAGAAGCTTGAGTAACTAGAAGGAACTACTTACCTAGCGAAGACGGGGCTTATTTGGATCCGGATCATCGGGCTTAAAGCTCAGATCAAGCGTTGCGATTATCACCAGCGTGACAATAAAAGTGACTAGGCCCCAAATGATCGCCTGTTCAACAAATCTTGTTCCAAAAAGAACAATGACTCCAACAAACGAGGCTGCGATGGTCGACATGACCATGTAGCTTTTTAGGTTTCCGAATCGCTTCACCGCTCCAGCCTACTTCGGTTGTGGGGTGGCGGCAGCGATACCCCAGAAAACTCCACTGATCGCCAAGTAGGCACCGAGGAAACCAACGGCGCTGACCTCATCAAGCGGAGTGATCAAGAACAGCAGCCCAAGTATCAAGCTGAAGCTCGCGCTCACCGTGAAATCCCGGCCGATGCCAAAGCGAAATCCCTCTCGCTTTGCCAAATAACCCTCGAATGCTGCGAAGGAAAGACCGAACAGTGCAACCAACGGCAGGAATAAGACCGGCTGAATATCTGAGTAAAAAAAGGTGACTGCGCTCAATAGGCCGATAATAATTGCAATCAACATCAATGGAATCAGCTGAGTGTGATTTTTGATTCGAAGAATGTAAAGCAAAGAAATAAACCCCACCCCCAGCCCAAAGCTCGCCATTACCCCCAAGCCGACTGCGAAAGTGTGAGCTTGACTGAATGTTATAAATACGCCGAGACCAAAAGCGATGGCGGCTCTCAGGCCGAAGAGAATTTGCACGGGCTTAGCTTGGCATATTTACGAAGCGTGAGTACTGCCCGTGGAAAGCTACGGTTACGGTTCCGGTTGGTCCGTTTCGCTGCTTAGCTAGAATCAAATCTGCTTCGCCGGCCCGGGGGTGGTCGCGCTCGTAGATGCCTTCGCGATGCAGCAGCACGACGACGTCGGCATCCTGCTCTAGCGAACCTGACTCACGGAGGTGGGACAGCTCAGGACGCTTGTCTTTGGACTGTTCTGCCTGACGATTCAGCTGCGAAAGCGCAACAACCGGAAGGCCTAGCTCTTTTGCTAGTAACTTCAGCGCTCTTGAAAATTCGGAAACCTCCTGCTGACGCGATTCGACCTTTTTACCGCTGGACATCAACTGGATGTAATCAATAACCACAAGTCTTAGATCAACCTGTTGCGCCAAGCGCCTGCACTTCGCTCGAATCTCAACCAACGACATGTTTGGGCTGTCGTCAATGTAAAGAGGGGCGTCGTTTATTCGACCGCGAACTGCCGCAAGCCTCGTCCAGTCACCCTCGGAAATTGTCCCCTTACGCATGCTCTGAAGGTAGATAGAACTCTCGGCGCTCAACATCCGCATTGCGATCTCCGAGCGACCCATTTCCAACGAGAAGAAGATTGTCGCCTGATTGTGCTTTACAGATGCGTTTCTCGCGATGTCGAGCGCGAAGGTCGACTTTCCAACTGCCGGTCTCGCAGCAACAATGATTAGCTGTCCCGGGTGCAGACCGTGAGTATAGGCATCTAGATCGGTGAAACCGGTTGGCGTACCCGTCATTTCGCCGCCACGGTTCTGCGCCAACTCAATGTCGTGGATCGCCGCTTCCAAAGAATCACTGAGGCCGACATAATCTTCTTTTGAAGACTGGCTAGAAACCTTATAGACCTCGGCCTGTGCCTGGTTCACTAGATCTTCGACCTCGCCCTGGCTGTCGTAACCGGATTGAGCGATTCTGGTTCCAGCATCGATGAGCCGACGCAAAATGGCCTTGTCGCCGACTATTTTGGCGTAGTAACCCGCATTTGCCGCGGTTGGGACATAGCTTGCCAAAGAGTGCAGGTAATCTGAGCCCCCGGCTCTTAGTAAGTTTCCCTGCTTATTTAGCTCGTCAGTGACCGCTATTACGTCCGTTGGCTCACCGCGACCAAACAGATTCAAGATGGCATTGTAAATGAGTTCGTGCTTGCCAGCGTAAAAATCAACTCCGGCCACTTCTTCAATAACCTCGGCAACCGCCTCTTGGCTCAGCAGCATGCCACCGAGCGTTGATTGCTCCGCTTCGAGATTGTGTGGGGCCACCCGTGGGTCAGATGCTGTAACAGGTGCCAACATCGACATGAGATTCCTCCAGAACTAGTTAGATCATGTATAGCTTGGGGCAGTGACACTTTTCATACAAATGAGTCTGTGGACAACTGTGGATAACCCTGTGGAAACACGCCGATGATTTCAGTGTTTGCCTGTGGATAACCTGTGGAGAAAAAACTAGTATTTGTCTAGAGCCCAGTCTTTTCATAGGTTTTAGCTGTGGATAAATAAATCGTAGAAAAGCCTAAAGTCTAGCCTTAGGGTTGTGGAGAACCTAGCATAAAAAAAGGACAACTCGCATCAAAAATGCGAGTTGTCCTCCAGTCGATTGGGTTACTTTGCAGCCACAATCTCAATCTTTACTCGTGCTACAAGGTCAGAATTTAGACGAACATTTGCCTCGTAGCTTCCGATGGTGCGAATCGAAGAAGCAAACTGAATCTTGCGCTTGTCAACTTCGCCGAAGCCGCGCGCTTGAATAGCGTCGGCCAGGTCTGAAGTCTTGATTGCACCGAACAGACGGCCATTCGTGCCCGCCTTTGAAGTGATGGTGATTAGAGCGCCCTCGAGCTTGCTCTTGGTTGCCAGCGCCTCTTCTTCAGATGCAATGGCACGAGCGTCACGAGCGTCACGAATCTGGGTCACGTTCTTTTCGCCACCGCGGCTCCATTTGACTGCAAGTCCGGTTGGGATCAGGAAGTTACGTGCGTAACCGTTCTTTACCTCAACAATGTCGCCGATAGAACCGAGACCTTGGACCTCATTGGTTAAAATTAGTTTCGACATATGGATCCCCTCTAGCGTCCAGCACCGGAGTATGGCATGATCGCCATCTCGCGAGCATTCTTGATGGCCTTGGCAATTTTGCGCTGGTCTTGCACCGTTGCACCGGTGATGCGGCGAGCACGGATCTTGCCTCGCTCGGTTACGAACTTGCGCAATGTTGCGACATCCTTGTAATCGATGAACTCGATCTTAATTGTTTTTGCCGGAGCAAGCTTGTCGAACTTATTGTTCATCTGCTTGCGGCGTTCAGCTGACTTTCCTGCCATGTTTTTCTCCTAGGTCTTTTCTAAAAAGGTGCTTCGTCGGATGGGGCTTCTGCTGGGTTCGCCCATGCATCCGCTCCGGAATTAGCCTGCTTTTTTTCTGCCTGCTGTCCACCCCAAGGGGATTCAACCTGTGCAGAGCCTTCACGGGCACGCTTTGTAACGGTTGCCGTTGCGTAGCGAAGTGATGGTCCGATTTCGTCAATTTCCAATTCAAGCGATGCTCTTGCTTCGCCCTGGGCGCTTTGGTAGGCAGATGCAGGCTTCAAGCGACCAGTGACCACAACTCGTGCTCCCTTGGTTAATGACTGAGCAACATTCTCCCCAACCTCACGCCAAGCGGTGCAACGAACCCACACGGTGTCTCCGTCAACAAACTCGTTTGTCGCACGGTTAAAGGTTCTCGGGGTTGAGCCAACGCGAACAGAAGCGACAGCAATCCCGCCCTGCGTGTAGCGCAGTTCCGGATCGTCAGCTAGGTTGCCAACGATTGTTATGACTACCTCGCCTGCCATTATTCGGCCTTAGCGCCTGTTGGACGCTTACCACCGCGAGCTCCGCCGCCACGGGGGCCGCCACGGCCTGCACGAGGAGGCTTCTCTTCGGGAACAAATTCGATTGGATTGATGCTGAAAATGGCTTCTTCCAGTCGGAGCACCTTGGTGCGAAGAACCGACTCGTTCAGGTTTAGCTGGCGGTCAAGCTCTTGCACGGCCTCTGACTTGGTGGTCATGTTAACCACTGCGTAGAGCCCTTCGGAATGCTTCTGAATCTGGTATGTCATGCGACGTCGGCCCCAAATGTCGATCTTGTCCAACGTGCCACCGGCTGCGGTGATTACCGTTAGGAACTTGTCGAGTGTTGGAGCGACAATGCGCTCATCCATTGAGGGGTCCATAATGACCATTAGCTCGTAGTTATGCATCTATAACCCACCTCCTTCGGTCTAAAGCGGTCACGGTCTTTCCGTGACAGGAGGGTATTAGCATTTTTTGTTGCCTTGTTATTGCCTAGGCAACTTTCCAACCTTAGCGGTCAGACCACCACTCAAGCAAGCGTTTTTTCGCTTCTTCCGGCCCAATCTCGCCCTGATCTAGGCGCAACTCCAGCAAAAAATCGTAAGCCAGGCCAACCTCGCGACTGGGCTTTATCTCGAGCAGCTCCATGATTTGGGCACCGTCTAGTTCCGGGCGAATTGCATCGAGTTGCTCTTGCTCGCTAAGTAACTTGATTCGTTTTTCCAAATCATCGTAGGCGTGAGCCAAGTGATTGGCCTTTCTTGTATTTCTGGTTGTGACATCTGCGCGCGTCAAAATGTGCAGCTGCACTAACTGAGACTCTGCGTCTCTCACGTAGCGCCTAACTGCGCTGTCACTCCACTGCTGGTCCGAATAACCAAAGAACCGAAGGTGCAACTCAATCAATCGGCAGACAGCCTTGATGGTGTCATTATCGAAGCGCAAGTCAGTAAGTCGCTTTTTAGCGAGCTTCGCGCCCACCACATCGTGGTGGTGAAAAGTTACCGCGCCACCGGCTTCCAGCCTCCTGGTCGCCGGCTTACCAATATCGTGGAGTAGAGCTGCTAGCCGGAGCACAAGGTTTTTCTGGAGCCCATACTCGGCCTCCAGTTCGATTGCTTGAGAAACAACGGTGAGGCTGTGTTGATAAACATCCTTGTGGTGGTGATGTTCATCCATTTCAAGCCGGAGAGCGGGTAGTTCTGGCAGAACGAGCTCTGCGAGCCCGCTTTCGACCAAGATCTCGAGACCAGGAATCGGATTGTCGGCAAGCAAAAGCTTGCTCAGTTCGTCCCGAACTCTTTCCTTGGAGATAATTTCAATCCGCTTGGCCATGTCACGCATTGCTGAAAATGCCTCAGGGTCCAATTCAAAGCCCAGCTGGGCAGCAAATCTGGCACCACGCATCATTCGAAGTGGATCATCAGAAAAAGACACCTCGGGAGCCGACGGGGTTCTAAGTGTTTCCATAAGCAAGTCTCGAAGCCCTTGATGTGGGTCTACAAAGGTTCTGGATGGCAGTCTTAGTGCCATTGAGTTCACTGTGAAATCTCTGCGCTTTAGGTCATCTTCTAGGTTGTCGCCGAATTCAATAGTTGGTTTTCTGGAATCAATGTCGTAGCTATCGGCCCGATAGCTTGTGATTTCAACCTTGTCATCGCCTATCTGGGCCGCGATGGTACCAAAGGCTCTGCCAATGTCCCAAGTTGCGCTAGCTAGCGGGCCGACGATTGTCAAAATCTTGTCCGGGTTGGCACTGGTGGTGAAATCTAGGTCTAGGGAGCGCCTGCCCAGAATGGCGTCTCGGACTGGGCCCCCGACCAGAGCAAGCTCTTCGCCAGCTGCCAAAAAAGCCTCGCCCAGGACAGTGAACAACGGGTTGTCCGTATTGTCTGTCAAGCTCTTGAGAGCATCCGCCACTTGTTGCATGCGCAATAGCTTGGCATAGACGCCAAGTAGAGTTGGGCTATGAGCGCGCCCAGTAGAAAAACTGTTGTAGAAGTCTCCGCGGGAGGCCTGGTCATCAGCGCGACAAACCCCAATGAAGTTGCGCTTATAAGCCACCGAAACCGTGGTGGTGGTATGGACTGGGTCATTCCAAAAGGACACGTCGAGTCCGGTGAAGCACTAGAACAAACTGCTATCCGTGAGGTTGAGGAAGAAACTGGCCTAGCGTGCGAAGTGGTGTCAAAAATTGGCGAAATTCAATATGGATTTACGGTCGGAAAAAAGCGAATCAAAAAGACAGTCCACCACTACTTGCTTCGGCACACCGGAGGCGAGCTTTCAGCGTCGAACGACCCAACCGGCGAAGTAGTTGAGGTGCGCTGGTTTGACCTCAGCGAGGTCGGCAGTGTTTTGGCTCACGCGACCGAAAAGCGCATTGCGGAGAAGGCTCAGAGGCTGATTCAGTGAAGCGGGTGTGGCTTCTGGTGCTCGCGCTTCTGGTCATACCAAACGCCGCCATGGCAGCCGAGCCGAGCATTGTCCCGGGCAGCAACATAAACGTTGTTGCGAGGGATGCCCGCATACCGGTGACGGTCACCAACCCCACTGATCGGGACGTCGAGGTCACGGTACTAGCCGAAAGCAACAGCTTTCGCCTCGAGATTCTGGAAGACGCCACGCTAATTGTGCCAGCGCGATCGAGCGCTGTTGCCGAGCTTCCAATAAGGGCAATCGCCAATGGCCCCCTTGAGATATCAGTAATGCTGAGTATCGAGGGCAACCAAATTGGCGACACCGTTGTTGTAGAAGTCATCGTAAATTACGACATTGAGCTGTTTTTGCTGGTTAGCTTTGGTGTGGCAATGTTCGCACTAATTGTGATTGGTGTGATCCGAACTACCTCGAAGCTTCGAAGGCAACCCGGTGAGTGATCTAAACCCCTCAGTGACTCGCAGTTCACTGATCATGGCAAGCGGAACAATCGTGTCCCGGCTCTTGGGTTTTGCGCGCGCTGTTTTACTGGCCACAACGATCGGAGTCACCACTGACGCAGCCGATGCATTCGGTGTTGCCAATCAACTTCCAAACAACGTTTACGCAATTATCGTTGGTGGCGTTCTCAATGCGGTGTTGGTGCCGCAGTTGGTTCGAGCACGTGCAGCAAAAGATGGCGGCAAGGGTTACATCGACCGCTTCGTGACCCTTGCTATCACCGTGTTTTTTGTTGTTGGTCTTATTTTCACAATTGCCGCTCCGTTGCTCGTGCGTTTATACACGGCCGGTTGGACCGAGCAACAGCTGGCGCTAGCAACCGCCTTTGCCTATTGGTGTTTGCCGCAGCTTTTTTTCTACGGTATCTACTCGGTTTTTGGTGAGGTCCTAAATTCTCGAAGCGCTTTCGGCCCCTACATGTGGGCACCGGTTCTGAACAACCTGGTTTCTCTTGGTGGGCTTGCAGCATTCATTGCGATTTTTGGAGCAGACCCCACCGGGGCCCGAGGTATCAGCGACTGGGGAACCGATCAGATTGCGCTGCTGGCTGGAACCGCAACTTTGGGAGTTGCTGCTCAATCAGCGATCTTGTTGGCCAGCTGGCGCAGGATCGGCTTGAAGTTGAAACTGAATTTCCGCTGGCGCGGCTTTGGCCTTGGCCCAGCACTCAAGGCTGCCAGCTGGTCGCTTGCGATGGTTTTCGTAACTCAAATCGGAGGTGTGGTCCAGACCGCGGTTGCTTCAACTGCTGCAAGCGCCCGAGATACCGGGGTTGTGGTCGCATCCGTGGCAGCGGTTGCAATTGCTTGGTTGATTTTTATGCTGCCACACTCAGTCGTCACAGTTTCAGTTGCCACCGCCTACTTCACACGAATGAGCCATCATGCGTCCATTAAAGACATGATTGCCTTCAAGAGCGACATGACAACTGGCCTCAAGGTAATTGCACTTGTGAGCATGATCTCCACGGCCGTGTTGATAATCCTTAGCTATCCAATTGCTCGGGTTTTCGCGGGCGAATATCCGGCAACGGTTGCGCTTGGCAATGTGGTTGCCGCATTCATGATTGGTTTGGTTCCATTCAGCTTCGTATATATGATGCAGCGGGCATTCTTCGCCCTTGAGGACACCAAAACGCCGTTTTTCTTCACGAGCGTCCAAGTTGCCATCCACATCACCGGCTCACTAATACTCGGTGCCACGATGGATAAGCAGTGGTTGGTGGTTTCTATAGCCTTACTGACAACTTTCTCGGTGACGGTACAAGGAATCATTGCCTACTTGGCACTGAAAGCCAGAATTGGAGGCCTCGAAGGCTTTGGTGTAGGCAAATCGCTAATCACATTTTTCTTGGCCATGATTCCAGCAGCAATTGTCGGGGTGCTGGTTTTGAATTGGCTAGGGGGCATTTCCGAGGGCAGCTATCCGCTGGATCGAGTGGTAACGGCAATTGCAAGCGGATTCGCAGTCGGCTTCGCGATGTTGTTTACTTATTTAGGTCTGCTGTGGTTGTTCCGGGTGCCGGAACTCAGAGAAGTTTCGAAGCAATTGAGCATTAGATTTGGCAGGAATTCAAAGTAGTTCGCTAGCCTAGCGACGGAATAAATAGATAACCATCTATGTTTTATGAAGCAAGTAGAAAAGAGCATCATGAGAGAAGTAATAATCATCGGTTCCGGTCCCGCCGGATACACAGCAGCGATTTACGCGGCTAGGGCCGCCCTCAATCCGCTGATGATCGCCTCAAGCGTTGAGCCAGGAGGTGAGCTGATGAAAACCACCGAAGTTGAGAATTACCCAGGTTTCCCAAATGGTCTAATGGGTCCAGATCTAATGGCAAGTTTCCAGGAGCAAGCGGAGCGCTTCGGCACCGAAATTATGTTTGAAGACGTCACAGAGGTTGACCTAACAGGTGACATAAAGATAGTCAAAACCGGAAACGGTGAAACCTTTGAAGCCAAAACTGTAATTCTCACAACTGGAGCGGCATACCGCGAGCTAGGTGTTGCACGCGAAAGGGAACTTAGCGGCCACGGAGTTTCCTGGTGTGCAACCTGCGACGGCTTCTTTTTCCGGGACAAAGTGATTGCCGTTGTCGGTGGTGGCGACTCAGCCATGGAAGAGGCTAATTTTCTAACTAGGTTTGCCTCCAAGGTCTATGTGATTCACCGCAGAGACAGCTTGAAGGCGTCAAAAATAATGCAACAGCGCTCATTTGACAACGACAAAATTGAGTTCATCTGGAACTCGGCAATTACCGAGCTAAAGGGCTCGCCGAAACTAGACGGCGTTGAGCTAGAGGACACCGTTACCGGACAAAAGCAAGACCTTGCAATTGACGGGCTGTTCATTGCGATCGGATTCGACCCGAGGGTCGACTTGGTTGAAAAGCAGTTGCAGATTTCAGACGAACGATTTATCAAAGTCGATGGGCGAACATCGAAAACAAGCTTGCCAGGGGTATTCGCCGCTGGCGACGTGATTGACCCGACCTACCGTCAAGCAATCACTGCGGCTGGATCGGGCTGCGTTGCAGCCCTCGACGCCGAGCACTATCTAAGTTCGAAATAGGAGGACAAATTGCAACCAGTTGAAGCAACAAAGGCATCTTTTGACCAAGAGGTTCTGCAAGCAGACAAGCTAGTAATCGTTGATTTCTGGGCTGAGTGGTGCGGCCCATGCCGCATGGTTGCTCCGGTACTAGATGAAATCGCAAGCGAAAATGCTGACAGCATCAAAATCGTTAAGGTGAACGTCGACCACGAGCAGCAGCTCGCCATGGACTACAGCGTCACTTCAATCCCCTTTTTAGGCGTATTTCAGGGCGGCAAGTTGGTCAAGCAGATGGTTGGCGCAAGGCCAAAGGCTGCCATCATGGACGAAATCCGTGACTTGCTTCCAGCTAGCTAGCTAAGCAAAGCCCGTGGGGAACTAGACTTTATTAGATTCTGACCTGGGAGTTCAAATGACTAAAACGCGTGCTGGCGGTGTAACCAACTTTGATGCTTGGAAGCATTCCTACGCCGCGCGGGCCGAGAATCTAGCGGTTTCCGAAGTCAGAGCGTTGTTCGCGGTTGTTTCCAGACCAGAGGTGGTCTCGCTCGCTGGTGGAATGCCGGATGTCGCGGCCCTGGATGCCGAACTAATTGAGAGAGCCTTCGCTTCGATGATGGCTAGTCGCAAGGATTTGGCTCTTCAATACGGCGGCGGCCAAGGTGACTTGCGCCTACGCGAGCAAATACAAGAGATCATGGCCCTCGAAGGAATCCACAGTTCGGTTGATGACATCACAATCACCACCGGTTCTCAGCACGGTCTAGATCTAATTTCAGACTTATTTTTAGACCAGGGCGATGTTGTCCTGGTTGAAGCCCCCAGTTATGTGGGAGCTGTCGGTATCTTCCGGCACAAGGAAGCCCACATTGAACATGTTTTCACCGATGAGCATGGCATATCTCCGCAGGCACTTGCCGAAACCGCGGATCGACTAATCGCCGAGGGTAAGCGCATCAAGCTTCTTTATCTGGTTCCAAACTTTGCTAACCCAAGCGGTGTGACCTTATCTGCACCGCGCAGACTTGAGGTTTTGGAAATTTGTAGGCAGCGTGGAATCCTGATTATTGAAGATAACCCTTACGGACAGCTTTACTTCGGAGAAAAGCCCCCGAACGCCATCAGGTCCCTTGATGAGCAAAATGTCGTATACCTGGGGAGCTTCTCTAAGATTCTCTCGCCAGGCCTGCGAGTTGGTTATGTGCTTGCTCCACCGGCAATCAGGGACAAGCTAGTGCTCGCGAACGAGTCTGCAATTTTGTCCCCGGCAACTTTCGCGCAGATGCTAGTTAGCGAGTACCTGAGCATTGCCGACTGGCAAAAGCAGATTGAGACCTTCCGAGACCTTTATCGAACCAAGCGCGATGCCGCATTGCAGGCGATTGAGCAGTTCTTGCCGAAAGTCCAGACCACAAGGCCAGATGGCGGCTTCTTCCTGTGGCTTACGCTCCCAGAAGGCCTAAACAGCAAAGAAATGCTGCCGTTGGCTGTAACTGAACTTGTTGCGTATACCCCCGGAACCGCTTTCTTTGGCGATGGTCGCGGAGCAGATAACATCAGAATTTGCTTCTCGCACCCAACCGCAGCCAACGTTCGAGTAGGTATTGAAAGGCTTTCTAGGGTGCTGAACCAACAAATTGACCTTATAGAGACCTTCGGGAAAACTGACTAGTGAGCAATCTTCGGGTGCTGGTATTGGCCGGTGGCATCTCTCACGAGCGTGACGTTTCGCTAAAATCAGGTCGAAGAGTTGCCGATGCACTAACCGATGCGGGCGTTACGACTGAGATTCGCGAACCAGACGGTGAACTGGTGGGTCACTTGATGGCAACCCGGCCCGATGTGGTTTGGTCGACTCTCCACGGAGCCGTTGGGGAGGACGGTTCCCTCCAGAACTTATTGCAACTGGCCGGCATCCCATTTGTCGGTTCAAATTCTGCCGGAGCTCGCCTTGCTTGGGACAAGACAGTAGCAAAGGTTTTGGTCGCCAAGCAAGGAATCCAGACTCCGGAATCAATCACTCTTCCTAAATCAAGCTTTCGAGAGCTGAACGCGGAGTCAGTACTGGCGGTTGTTGGCACAGAGCTTGGTTTCCCGGTGGCAGTAAAACCGGCTAAGAGTGGTTCCGCGCAGGGATTTGCCAAGGTTTCCGAGCCTAAGAGTTTTGCCAAAGCGATGGTCGACGCGTTTGCGTACTGTGACCAAGTAATAATTGAGCGTTTTATTGATGGCACTGAATTGGCGGTCAGCGTGATTGACCTTGGAAAAGGGCCCGTGGCCCTGCCGGCGGTTGAGATAGTCCCTGACTCCGGTGAGTTTGGTTACAGCGAGCGCTACACGGCGGGCAAAACAAGCTATTACGTTCCAGCTCGATTTGACGAGCAGATTCTGGCGGAAGCTGCCCGAATTGCAGTTTCTGCACACGAGAGCCTCGGTCTCAATCAGCTCAGCCGAGTTGATTTGATCGTCGATGGCGCAGGGCAGATTTGGTTCTTAGAGGCAAATGTCACTCCGGGCATGACGGAGACTTCGCTTTTCCCTCAAGCCGTATTGGCAAGCGATGCAACATTGCCTGATACTTATCTGGCGCTTGTTAAGTTGGCACTGAAAAGCTAGTTTTCGCCCTTTATGTCCTTGATTATGCGGCGCAGATCCACGAGGTTTCCAAACTCAATCACCACTTGGCCCTTTTTGCGCCCAACGTTTATCTTAACCACGGTATTCAAGTGGTCCCCTAAGTCGTTGGCTAGCTCCTTAAGCATGTCCTGCTTGCCACCCGGCCTAATAGTTGCCTTGCTTGGCTTGGTCTTGGCGCCAGAAACTATCTCCTCAAGACCGCGGACAGAGATGCCCTCGCGAATAACCCGACTAGCCAGGGCGCGCATGGTGGTTTCATCGTTAGTTGACAGCAAGGCTCTGGCATGGCCGGCGCTCAGGACCCCAGCAGCTAGCTTGTCCTGAACATCCAGGGGCAATCGAAGCAACCGCAAGGTGTTGGTTATTTGTGGTCTTGAGCGGCCAAGTTTGTCTGCCAACTGATCCTGAGTGGTTCCAAAATCTTCAAGCATCTGCTTATAGGCGGAGGCTTCTTCCAGTGGATTCAGGTTCGCTCGGTGAATATTCTCCAGAAGTGCATCACGAAGCATGTTCTCATCCGCTGTTTCGCGAATAACAGCCGGAATTGACATCAGCCCGGCTTCCTTGGAAGCACGCAATCTTCGCTCACCCATAATCAGCTCATAGCCAGCTCCCATTGGGCGCACGACTATCGGCTGCAATACGCCAAATTCGCGAATTGAGTGAACCAGCTCTCCAAAAGCTTCGGCTTCAAACACAGATCTTGGCTGTTGGGGATTTGGTGTTATCTGGCTCAGATCCAGCTCAGCCAACCTTGCGCCGGGCGCAACTTCAACACCAACCGGTTGTTTGCTCTCAGAGCCAAAGAAGACATCAACTGCACTGCGATCTCCCTCGGGTATTAGAGAACCAATACCCCTGCCGAGCCCACCTCGGCGTTCTGGGCGTTTGCTTGTTGTCATAGGTGTTCCCCTCGCTGAGCCAGCTCGATAGCGGCTTCCTGATAGGCCAGGGAGCCCGAGTTCTTTGGGTCAAAGGTAATTGCAGTCTGGCCAAAACTCGGGGCCTCTGAGAGCCTAACGGAGCGCGGAATCGTTACTGCAAGAGTTTGTTCTGGAAAGAACTTACGAACCTCGTTGGCCACTTCAGTGCTGAGCTTGGTTCGATTATCAAACATGGTCAAAAGAATCGAACTTATATTAAGACTTGGGTTCAGCGCTTTCTTGACTCGCTCGATGTTGGAAATCAACTGAGTAACACCCTCGAGTGCGTAATACTCGCATTGAATGGGCACCAGAGCTTCTGTGGCGGCGACCAACGCATTCACTGTTAGTAGCCCAAGACTCGGAGGCGAGTCAATAAAAATAAAATCTATTCGCGGAACAGTTTGCTCGACATAGACGGCCAAAGCTCTAGCCAGCACTTGTTCGCGCCGATCGACGCTAACCATATCGATTTCTGCTCCGGCGAGGTTAATGCTCGCGGGTAAACAAAATAAGTTCTCGTTTTCTGGACTCTGCTGGACCAAAGGTGCGACTGCCGACCCATCGACCAAAACCTCATAGCTACCGGGGACTCCATTGTGGTGTTCCACCCCTAGTGCGGTAGACGCATTCCCCTGTGGATCAAGATCAACTACCAGAACCCTCAGGCCTTTGATCGCCAAGGCCGCCGCCATGTTAACCGCCGTGGTGGTTTTACCTACACCACCCTTTTGGTTCGAGACCGTAATAATGCGAGTCCTTGCCGGAGGCACCAGCCTTGCAGCCTGAATTCGCTTAGCTCGCTCCGCGTTGAAAGTAATTTCCCTCATGATCGGCGCTCTGAGTTCTTGCGGGCTACTCATTGTCGACCCGTCCCGATGTTTCACGTGAAACATGCTCTGCTTTTGTGTCAGACACTTGCAGCCAACCGACCGGTTCTATGGCGAATTCTGCCCGGTAATTCGGATAGCCCAAGCCAGGTGCGACGCCCGGCTTGGTAATTGCCGTTTCCTCTGATGGTTGATCGTTCATTTTCCTCAAGCCTTTAACCTAATACGGACAACAGTCGCAGTTTCCGGTGCTTTATCTAAACCCAGTGTAAGTATCTCAGGAGTATCAAAGCCGAGTAGTTCTAGTCGCCCAGAGGCAGTGGCAATTTCCTGCGGAGCTCTCGAGCCTTTCAAAGCGAGCACGGTTTTCCCAACGGAGCTTCTGATAAGGGGGCTCAGCAGTCCGATCAACTTATCCAACGCCGCAACAGCCCTTGCGGTCGCCACATCAAAGTCAGTGCGTTTGACATCTTCGGCTCTAGAGCGAAGTACCGACACGTTTTCCAAACCAAGTTCAGCCACGGCTGCTACTAACCAGCTTGCCCTACGTTCCATCGGTTCGACCAAAGTGAATTGGGTGCTGGGCGCTGCGATAGCCATTGGGATTCCAGGCAAGCCTGCACCGCTGCCAACATCAACGACCTTCTGCCCCGATTCCACCAACTGCGCAAGCAGGCCGCCGCCTATTACGTGGCGACTCCAAAGCTGCGGCAGTTCCCTAGGTCCAAGTAGACCGAACGTTTCTGAATCCTTTGCCAGTAAGTCTTTGTAGGCACGGGCTTGAGAAATATTTGACCCGAACAACTCCCTGGCGTATTCCGGCTCTTCCTCAACCAAACTTGGCTCGCTCAAATACCGGAACGTTTCACGTGAAACATTTAGGGTTTGCGAACGACGATGTGGCGGTCGCGACCCTGACCCTCAGACTCCGATACATACCCAGCTTCAGAAACCATGTCGTGTACTTGTTTACGATCATAAGAAGTCATTGGTCGCAGGTGCTGTTCGCCATCAGTGTCATCAAGCTTCTCAATGGTTCGCTCGACTAGCTGCTTGAGCTTGTCGGTCTTCGCCTGCCGAGAGCCACCAATGTCGAGAATCAAACGGCTCATATCTCCAGTCTTAGCCTGAACAGCTAGACGCGCGAGCTCTTGAATCGCCTCAACGGTGTCAGGGTCTGAGATCTTGCCCAGGTTTGATTCGCCGTCGCTCTGAACACTTATGTAGACGCGTTCTTTCTTAAACTCAATGTCCAAGTCGCCGTCCAAATCCGCAACATCTAAAAACTCTTCGATGAAGTCTGCTGCGATTTCGCCCTGTTGCTCTAATTCTTTTTCTTCACTCATTTACTTTTTCTTCTTCTTCTTGGATCGGTTTTTGCTAACTGGCTGGTTGCGCTGACGAACCTCTGGCTCGGGCGTCTCCTCCTCGATAGCTGGGGTGGTCTCTGGTTTTGGCAGCTTTCCGCTGCGCTCCAATCGCTCCTGGCGAACCTTGTAAGCGGGGGAGCCGGGAGTTGGCATGTTGCGGATGACGATGAACTGTTGACCCATCGTCCAGAAGTTGGACACCAGCCAGTAAGTCATAACGCCCAATGGGAAAGTTAGACCGGAGAACAAAAATACGAACGGTAATGCGTAGAGCATGATTTTCTGGGTTTGCATGAACTGGCTGTTTTGGGTCTCCGGGTTCTGGTTCTTCGTCATTATCTGCTTTTGAGTAATGAACTGAGAAGACGACATCAGGATGATCATTATGCCGGCGATGATTTTAACGTTTAGGTCCTCTGACCCGAAAAAAGTGTCGGAAAGTGTCGCGCCAAAAATCTTGGCCTGTGAGAAGGACCGCGCCAGATCCTCACTGAGGACCCCCACGCCAACTTCATTTCGCTGCGCACCGTTCAAAACGTAGAAGAGGCTAATAAAAATCGGCATCTGCAATAGCAGCGGCAAGCACGAGCTCAGAGGATTCGATCCGGTGCGCTTATAGAGCGCCATCTGCTCTTTTGCGAAACGCTCTCGAGAGTCACGATCAGTTTTGCCCTTGTACTTCTTTTGAAGCTTCGCAAGCTCAGGCTGAACCATCATCATGTTTCGTTGGCTTTTTATCTGACGAACAAAAACCGGTATTAGAGCGGCCCGCACAACCAAGACCAAGCCCACAATCGAAAGCACCCAGGACCCACCGGAATCGAAAGAGAAGCCGATGGAGCTAATGAGAGTGTGGAAGCTCACCAAGATTAGCTCGATAAGCCACTTAATTGGCCATAGCAGATCCACAATTACCTCTTTATTTCTGAATTAACGGGTGTGACAAATCCTAGCTGGCTTATGGAAATCCAGTTGGGCGCACCTCTAACCTCATCAACCCCGCCCGAGGCCCAGGGGTTACAGCGCAAGACTCGCCATGCAGTCAATGGGATCGATCTAAGAACCCCTAGACGCTGCAGCGAGTGCAAACCATAGGCGGAGCAAGATGGGTAATAGCGGCAAACATCACCGTAGAGCGGAGAGACGATTTTTCGATAGACCAGCACAACTGCAATCAAAATGTTTCTTGGCAGCAGCAATAGGTGACCGAGCAATTTCATTTTTCGGTCCGCTCCATAAGTTTCAGTAACGCCGATCTCAACTCAACAAAACTGAGCATCGTGGCACCCGCGCGATAACGAATAACCCCGTGCACCTGGGGCTTGCCCTCAATTAGTTCACTGAGAACAGCCTTTGTTCTTCTGCGTATTTTATTTCTCACGACGGCGTTCCCAACGGCGCGAGAAGTTACGATTGCGAAGCGGCTAGTTTCAGCAGGCAAAAAATGAATAGTTGCAATGTCGTTACTGCTGCGCTTGCCGACTCTAATTACCTGGCGGATTTGATCGCTAGAGGATAATCGATTCTCGCGCGCTAACAACTGCGCTCTAGGCGCTTAGTTCTGTGCGACCCTTGCGACGGCGAGCGGCTACAATGGCGCGCCCGGCACGAGTACGCATGCGAAGACGGAAGCCATGCTTTTTTGCACGACGGCGATTGTTCGGCTGAAATGTGCGCTTGCTCACTTAAAACTCCCTGGGTCTGTTGGGAATCAAATCCCAAAACAACTTCCATAATCTAAGCCCAATATACCTCTGAGTCAAGACTGTCGAAGACTAATTGCGTCAAATTGTGTTCTTCGCATAGAAAATCAAAAAATTCTGTTGCGACACGCTGAGTTAATTTGATATCCATCCGTCTTATCCACTTGAATGTTCCAATCGCAGACATTGAGGGAAATTTCACAAAGTTCTCCACAGCCATTTAGAGTTTATCCACAGACTGCGGGTTCTGTGCAAACATCTGTGGATAACTATTGATTTAAGTCTAAGGAGCAAGAGATGGTCGACGTCGCCCTCGCCACAATGTGGAGCGATATCGTATCTAAAATTGCCGCCGATTCGAGAGTTACACCGCACCTAAAAGGCCACCTAGATCTTGCCGTTCCAAAAGGCGTCTTGGACGATACGTTGTACATAGAGGTTCCCAACGAGACAACAAGATCAATGCTTCAGCAAAGACTTAAAGAGTTGCTTCTAGACGCTCTGGGTGACATTGCGGAATTTGGAGGGCCGACTTCGTTTTTG
>Ga0209491_10004228_pt1 | contig 22380 bp, 22 predicted proteins | sample BON02_FD_187213 | JGI IMG/M metagenome (GOLD analysis project Ga0209491, IMG submission 187213) | Freshwater microbial communities from Lake Bonney liftoff mats and glacier meltwater in Antarctica - BON-02 (SPAdes) (version 2) | ecosystem: Environmental > Aquatic > Freshwater > Ice > Glacier... | reverse complement strand
ATTTCTGACCTGGAAGAATTCGGATCTCACGCATTACCACATGGTCGGAAGTCCGCTCATTTCCTTTGATATTTACGCTGTTTACAGTGACTTGAGGACCCTCGAATATCCGCATTTCAAGATCTATTGAATCCTCGAATACATTCACCTCTACAGGGTCAATGCTGAAGAACAAGTAACCGTTGTCCTGGTAAAGTGAACTTACATCATCTCCTTTGGAAGGATCATAGTTCAATCGCTTATCCAGCTTATCCTTGTCATATACATCACCTTTTTTGATACCCAGCTTTGCTTGAAGTACCAGGTCAGGATGAATAAAGTTGCCATTGAAAGTAATATTTCGATAGTAGTATTTTCTCCCTTCTTCCAATACTATATCGATATTGATCTTATTTTGATCAAAATCATAGATCGAATCGTTTACAATTTTAGCATCTCTGTAGCCCTTGCTTTGGTAGAAGTTGATAATATTGTCTTTATCATTTCGATATTCCTTCGGAATATATTTGGAACCACTAAAGAAGTTGAGCTTGAAATTTTTGTTGATGTAACTTTTTGCGTCTTCAAAAGATGTGCTGTCTGTATAGAGGAGGGTATTCTTAAAATCGGTAGGTAGAGCAGTTTCCAATCTGGTATAAGCGTCTTTGAAAATACTTACCCGAGCGTGTTCTTTCGTCTTTTTTAATTTTCCTTTTAGTTTTCCATCGGTGACCTCGTAGTTGCCAATAAAATCGATTTCGTGGATTTTGACTTTGGAATTTTGAGCTACATCGAATCGTAGCTTTACTGAGTTGGGAAGTGTGGTATCCCGATCTTGAATGATTTTCACATCTGCATTGAGGAAGCCTTTATCTACATAGTATTTCTCAATATTTCGCTTGGCATTGTTCAATACATCATCGCGGACTACTCGTCCACGGATATTGACTTTGTCGCGAAGTTCACTCTCTTGGGTTTTGTTCATTCCTGAGAATTCCACTCTGGAAAATCTAGGTCGCTCGGTAAGGTCGAGCAAAAGGTAAATATCTTCACCTTCAGTTTTGGTGACTAGGATTTTTACGTCTCCTATGATTCCCTGTCCCCAGAGTTTTTTCAGAGCGTTGGATATGGCATCTCCCGGCACGTCGATGCGGTCATCTACTTTCAGTCCCGATAGGGAAAGAATAGCGATTTCATCGAGTGTAGAAAGACCGACTGCTTTTATTTCGGCAATTCTATAAGACTGGGGCTTTGCGTAGTTCAGCTCCAAAATATCTATTGGCTTACTTGAGGCATAGCGACTTTGGCCCAAACGAATTTGTGCCATAGCTGAACTTGCCCAAATTAGACAAAACAAAATAAGTAGAATTTTTTTCATCAAATGCTTAAGATTTAACTTGCTCACCTGTCATTCCGAATCTTCTTTCTCTGGATTGGTAATCAGAGATTGCGGCATTCAGGTGCTCTTTTCTAAAATCAGGCCATAACACTGGGCTAAAATATAGCTCAGTGTAGGCTAGCTGCCAAAGTAGAAAATTGCTGATCCTGTACTCTCCGCTGGTTCTGATCATCAACTCAGGATCAGGTATTCCTGCGGTATCCAGGTGCTCGGCCATCACTTGTTGGGTGATTTCCGAAGCTTTCAATTTTCCTTCAGAGACTTTTTGAGCAATGCGTTTGGCTGCTTGTGTGAGCTCCCACTGGCCACTGTAGCTGAGTGCCAGTATAACTTGAAGTCCGGTATTGGCGGAAGTTGTTTCCTTTGCTTCCATCAATTTGGAAAAGGCAGATTGCGGAAGGCTATCCACATCACCGATGGATTGGAGCCGGATGTTATTTTTCATCATCATGGGTACTTCATCGGTAATTGTTTTTACCAATAGTTCCATTAGTCCGTTGATCTCATCCTGCGGCCTCGACCAGTTTTCCGTTGAGAACGAAAATAGAGTAAGGTATTCTACTCCATGGTCTTCGGCTCCTTCGATCGCATCTTTTACTGCCTGGATCGCATGTCTGTGACCAAAGATTCTCATGGCGCCTTTTTTCTTGGCCCAGCGGCCATTGCCATCCATGATAATTGCGATATGTCGGGGGATTGTGTGTCGGTTTAGTGTTTCCTTCATTCCAGTCGTTTCCGAATGCCTACTATTTAAGAGGTACAAAAGTGCTATTTCTTTTTCAATAATCTACCCTAGAGATCAATTAATTAATAAGCGTAGCACTTTGTAGTGGAGAAGGTATAACTGACCGTAAGACCAAGGAAATAGTACCAATCCTTATCATTTGGATTACCAAAGTTGATTCCATAAGGCTGTTCTGGGTTTGCTGGATCTTGGAATCTCGGTATTGCCGGTTCTGAACTATCTATTTTGTCAAAATAGTCAGTCAGCGTTGGCCTAAATCCTAATTCTGCTGCTAAAATCCAGCGGTCGTTCAGTTGATATTTCACACCACCTCCAAAGGGTATAACCATTGTGTTCACAATATAACTTTCGGATTCATTGAAACCATGGATATTCCCTTTACTAACAAAGACACTATAGCCCAGACCAAAGAAAGCGTAGGGGGAAAACCGAAATTCCGAGTCATTTCTCAGGAAATCAAGGAAGTTGAATTCCATGACTGCCGATCCTTCGATCACTCCTCCTCTAAATCGGCCATCTCTTACCCTTGCTAATTCATCAATAGGTCTGACACTATCAGCAGCTTGGATTATTCCGGAACTAATTCCCACTCTAAGCGTCCACACATTGTCAAAATTTCTCTTGCCAAACAACGTGACTTGGGGTCCTAACTGGCCCGGGTCGATTTTTCGGATAATATCTCCGGAGTAGGTTGTGACACCTATTCCTCCTCCCAGTTCATACTTTTGGCCTTTTGCCTCCTGAGAAAAACTCAAAAACACAGAGCTTAAGATGAATAAGTAATTGAAAATCTGAAAATTGACCTTTTTCAAGACGATGCAAGTTATAAAGTACCCAACGTATAAAAAACGATGATTCGTATTTAACGGGTTAATAATTGTTAAGCTAAAATTGAGGTATTTTTCTTGAAAAGAAAATCAATTTCGCATATCGAAGCCCCAGTTTAACTTTTGGCGAAGGGTATCAAAGAAATGATAATTGGGCAGTTTGACCAGTTTGGCTTCGAAGATTTCCTTTTTTACCGAGAGCTTTACCTCCGACGAGATTGAGGTAGACCTAGAATCCAACGAGATCAGAAATTTATCGGTTCGCCCTTCAATTGTAAAGCTGATTTCACTTTCGTCAGAGACGATGATAGGTCTGACGTTTAGATTGTGGGGACTTACAGGAGTGATGACTAGATTCTTTGCTTCTGGGGAGATCAGAGGGCCTCCGCAGCTGAGCGAGTAGCCTGTCGATCCTGTAGGAGTGGCGACAATCAATCCATCTGCCCAATAGCTATTTAGATATTTCCCATCGATATAGGTATGTACTGTAATCATCGAAGAGGTATCGCGCTTGTGAATCGTAAATTCATTGAGCGCAAAATTGAACCCGTTGAATAGCTTTTTATTATGCTGAAGGGAAATCAAGGCTCTCGATTCGATTTGATAATTGTGCTCTGCCAGATGCGCCACTGCTTGATCTATTGAATCAGTAGCTACAGTGGCCAAGAAACCCATCCTCCCAGTATTGAGTCCCAATATCGGTATTTCTAGATCTCCGACTTGGCATACTGCATCCAGCAAGGTGCCGTCGCCTCCAATGGAGATCATAAAATCCATCTCTGCAATTTCTTCCCTGCTCTCCAGGACCCAGTATGGTGTAACCAAATCGGAATGTGCTCGGATCTGTTTGTCAAATTGCTTGGTGACAAAGATTTCAAATTGATAGTTGGCTAAAGCAAGAAAGAGTGATTTAACCTTTAAGAAGAACTCCGCTTTCAAAGCCAAGCCATGAAGAACGACTTTCATAAATCAAATATCTAAAAATCTAAGTAAGTTTCCGATTCGATCTTCTTCACTGCTTACTTCTTCCTCTTCCTGATATTGGTCCAGAATTCGATAACCGAATCTTTCTAAAGTCGCTTTAATATGGCGAAGTTCAGTCTTATCAATTTTGAGGGTGAGCTTGATTTTGCTGTTGTCGAGTGGGTCGGTAGAGATGAAAGAGCTAAGGATTTTTCCGTTTTCACTTTCGACGATTCGAGAGATTTCTGTCAGGCTGTATTCATTCATATTCATGGACAGTATCAGGACTCCGCCATGAGATTGGATCGAGAGGCTTTCAGCAAAAGCAGAAATGGAGTCCTCCATAGTCACTACTCCAAGATAGTTAGACTTCCTATCCAGTACCGCCACCAGATTCGATTGGTGCTCTGCACTTACCCGAAGTACATCATATATATGCTGATCTGCAAAGACCCAACATCCTGAACCTTCTAAGATCATCTCCGAGATTGGCGTCTCAGGGTTTTTCAAATCAAAAATCAAATCTCCATTTACCAATCCAACAAAAACTCCATGGTCAACCACAGGAAGATTGTTGATTCGGATTTCCTCCATCATAGACAGCGCTTTACCTGTATTGTCGCTGAGCTTCAATGATGGTATTAGATTATTTATGAATTCGTGAGCTTGCATTTAAGAGAAAGATATGGAATGATTTTAAAAATTAAAACGCCATTTACTGCTTTCTTGTTCCATTCGGTACTTTCGAGGTATTAAAATGATGATTTAAAAAAAGAAATTGTATACAATTCCCAAGCCTATTCCACCGGCTATAATAGCAGGTGAGGGGATTTTGGTGAATTGTAATAAAAGATAAGTGCCCAAAATGAAAAATATATTCGTTCCATTTGCCTCCAGTGGCTCAAAAAGTAAATAAGCTGCTGAGATCAGCATTCCGCAGGATACTGCATTGATCCCTTCCAATGCAGCTCGAATTGGGCGGTATTTTTTCAATTTATCCCAAAATCGAATCACGAAGAATATCAGGAAAATGCCTGGAAGGAATATCCCTGCAGCAGCAATAAATCCACCTACAAAGAATCCGGCAGTACCAAACTCTCGCATCGACAGCGCACCTACGAAAGATGAAATGCTAAAAGTAGGTCCGGGGATGCCTTGCGAAATCGCATATCCTGTCAGAAATTCCTCAGAACTTAAGAAATGCTTGAAATCCACAAACTCTGTATATAGATACGGAACCAACACCTGCCCACCTCCGAAAATCAAACTCCCGTTTCGATAGAAGTTTTCAAAGAGTAGGATTGACTGATCTTTGGTTACAGCGCCAAGAATAGCTGCCAATGCCAAGGTGCCTGCCCAAAGGTAGAAATTTGCCCATTCGATTTTAAGTGGGGTATCCTTTTCCAGCTTAGGCTGTTTTTTGTATTTAATAGAGGTGCTTAATCCGCCCGCAATCAGCAATACCGGAAAGATATAAGGTGAGCTGTAGAAAAATGAGATAAATGTGGAAATCAAAACCAAAACCATTGCTTCGGTGGTTTGGATCATTTTGCCAATGGTTTTTTGCGCTGCAAAAATAATAAAGCCGATAGCCATAGGCTGTATAAATCGCGCAAAATTCAGTGCTCCTGGGGTATTTTCCTGTAGGAAGGAGATCAAAATAGCTGCAAAAATCATCAGCAAAGTTGCGGGTAAGATCCATACAATCAATGCCAAATAGGCTAAATTTGGACCACCCACCCGAAAGCCAATAGCCGAAATTAATTGCGTGGAAGAAGGCCCCGGGAGCATATTGCAAAGTGCATTTAGCTCCCAAAGTTCCTCTTCTGTGATGTAGGCTCGCTGTTTCACCATTCGTTCGAGGAGCATTGCCAAGAATGCTTGAGGCCCGCCAAATGCTGTCAAAGAGAGTGTCAAGGTGTCTTTCAGAAAAAGGTAATATCGAACCCGCTTGACAGACATCTTCTATTTTTTTAGACCTAATTCTCTGAGCCGCTCCTCCAGAAATTCTCCTGCAGTACTGTCCTCGAATTGCTTTGGTGCCGTGGCTGTCACGCAACTCTCCAAGCAGGTCAAGTCCATCTCCGATCTCGGATGCATAAAGAATGGTATAGAATATCGACTGTTATTCATTTTTTCTCGAGGTGGATTAACTACTCTGTGAATGGTAGACTTTAATTTTTTGTTTGTCAGTCGCTCCAGCATGTCACCTACATTGACCACAAGTTGATCGGGTAGCGCGGTTATTGGAAGCCATTTGCCATCTCTGCGGAGGACTTGAAGCCCATCAGCACTAGCTCCCATCAATAGCGTAATCAGATTGATATCGCCATGCTCTGCTGCTCGTACAGCATCGGCCGGGACAGCATCTGGATTTTCGATCGGGAAGTAATGAATCTGTCTCAAAATGGAATTTCCATAAATTACCTTGTTTTCAAAATAATCTTCTTCCAAGTCCAGCGAAAGCGCAATGGCTCTCAACATGGCTTTGCCTGCATCCTCTAAGTTGCGAAAAGCTTCGTTTGCGTCATTTTTGAATTGTTGGAGTTCCGAAGGCCAGACATTTTCAGGGTATTCAGCTTTGATGGGGTCCGAATCGGGAATGCCAGCAAGTTCTTGACCGACATGATAAAATTCTTTGAGATCTCCGGTGTTTCTTCCTTTCGCATGTTCTTTTCCTTTTCCGGTATAGCCTCTTTGAAAACCAATCTCCGGTTTTTCATACTTTGACTTCACTTCGTCTGGCAACGAAAAAAAATCTTTAATTGAGCCGTAAAGACGATTCTGAAGGTCTTGAGATAGTCCATGGTTTTTGATTGCCACGAAACCAATGTTTTGATAGGCTTCTGCTAGTTTGGCGACAAAAGCCGCTTTTTGACTTGGTGATCCGGCTGTAAAGTCAGCTAAATCGAGGCTTGGGATTGCCTCAAATAAGATGTCCATGAGTTTGCTTTTAAATTGTAGAGTCAAATATCTCTTTAATTTAAATATCTTTATTCCAAATCGACTCCGCAATGAAGAAATTCCTTTCTATACTGATCATTTTAGGCTTAATCTCAGCTTGTAGTCCTGAAAAGAAAAAGATTAATGAGGAAGTGGTTGAAATGCCAACCGATGAAAAAGCAACCTCGCTTGAGGTACCAAAGATTAGCTTTTTCCAATATGAGGATTCATCTGCTTATCCTGATGCAATTCTGGAACTATATACTCCTTTGGGAAATCAGATTTTCAGACCCGGGAAGGTTCCATTTGAATTTAATATCAAAAACTTCCCCTATGAATTGAGTACCAATCAGGAATTTAAGCTTTTCAATATTCTTAACGGAGGAGATCCTGTAGGTTTTTACTCTCCGATTTTTCAGCGAGAACTGGCCAAAGGAAGTTATAGAGTAGTTGCCTACCTGGTCGATCGGGAAGGGTTGGTCTTGAAAAACTTTGGCAACTATGTAGACCGCGACTTTCGGGTAGGGGATTCTCGTCCATTTCCATATTCAGCAGAGCCATATCTTGCCCTGAATTTTCCAAGATCAAACCAAATCTATGAGAATGGAAGCGAGATCATTGTAGATTTTTTGGTAGTTGGAGGAGATATGAAACTGGATGGGCTTAAAGTCAAAATCCAAGTCAACGATCTTGCCTATGAAATAGATCATATGGCTCCCGTGCGCATCATGAATCTGCCTTTGGGGACTTACCAAGTTAAAGTTCAATTGCTGAGAACCGATGGGAAAGAGCTTGAGGGCCCGTTTTCTAGTGTGAGCAAATCCATCATTGTTCGATAACATGATTATCTTTACGGCTTTCAATACCTAGATTTTATCATGCTGTTAGTTAATCAAATCAGAGAAAATTTTGCTGCCGTGCTGGTGGGACTTCAAAAACGAAACTTTCCAAATGCCGAAGCGATTTTGAATCAAGCGATTTCGATAGATGAGTTGAGGAAATCAACTCAAAGTCAGCGCGATCAGGTTCAAGCAGAATCAAATTCAATTTCCAAAGAAATAGGGCTTTTGTTGCGTGCAGGAAAAATAACAGAAGCTGGAATAATCCGTGAGAAAACTGCCGAATTAAAGCTGCAAATCAAGAGTCTAGAGGAGCAATATGCTAGTGCTGAGGAGGAATTGAAAGTCTTGCTTTATACGATTCCAAATGTGCCGCATAGCTCGGTACCGGCGGGGAAGTCCGCCGAGGATAACGAAATCGTCCTTGAGCATGGAGTCATTCCAACACTTTTCGAAGGTAAACTTCCGCATTGGGAGCTGATCAAAAAACATGATATTATTGATTTTGACCTTGGAGTGAAGATTACTGGGGCGGGTTTTCCAGTTTATAAAGGAAAAGGAGCCAGACTACAGCGGGCACTGATCAATTTTTTCCTTGATGAAGCAATAGCAGCAGGTTATATAGAGATACAGCCACCGATTTTAGTCAATGAAGAATCCGGATATGGCACAGGGCAACTTCCGGATAAGGAGGGTCAAATGTATTTTGCGAGTGCTGACAATCTTTATTTGATCCCTACTGGAGAGGTTCCGATCACTAATTTGTATCGCAATGTAATTCTTTCTGAGCCAGATCTGCCGATTAAAAATGTAGGATATACGCCATGTTTCCGAAGAGAAGCAGGTAGCTGGGGAGCACATGTTCGAGGGCTGAATCGTCTGCATCAGTTTGATAAAGTAGAAATAGTTCAGATTACGCATCCGGATCATTCCTATAAGACACTCGAAGTTATGAGTCAATATGTGCAAAATCTGCTTCAAAAGCTGGAGTTACCATATCGTGTCTTAAGACTTTGTGGAGGCGATATGGGCTTTACCTCGGCACTTACTTATGATATGGAAGTATACTCAGCGGCGCAGGAACGCTGGCTGGAAGTGAGTTCGGTTTCTAATTTTGAAACGTATCAATCCAATCGACTGAAACTGCGCTTCAAAGGGGAGGACAAGAAAACCCAATTGGCACACTCGCTGAACGGAAGTGCTTTGGCACTCCCGCGAATTGTGGCTTCAATCTTGGAAAATAATCAAACTGAAGACGGAATCTTGATGCCAAAAGTGCTTCATTCATACCTAGGTTTTGATAGGATTTAACTGTGGGAAGATAAAATATGAGTAAAAAGGCGTGGGGATTAAATTTTCCACGCCTTTTTACAATACATTTTCTTCGAACAGCTGGTCTAATTTTTCTGCTAACGCAGCATGAAATCCCATGTGGGGTCTTGAGGTCTGAATGATCGAACTCCGCACTGCGGTAAGCCATCGGAATCGTGATGAAAGATCCATCTCTGCGATTTTCCCACCGTTAGTTTGGCCCAAACAGATTTTTTCAAAAGAAAAGAGATTCAATCGGATCATCTCCAAATCAGCAAGTGGATCTAAAGCCAACAGTTTTGTCTCATTCAAATGTATTTTGCATCCTAAGAATCCAGATTTGGAATCACCTAAAATCACGCCCACGTTGATGAATTCTTCGCGCTCCACCCGAGGTACTACCCGGATGATGGCATACTCATATAAGTGTAGTCCTTGCATCTTGGGCTTCTTTGGTGAATTGATCGGAATAAGAAAGGCGAAGTGTCAAAAACTTGGAGTAGACTTGACGCAATTCCTGAATGTCATCAGAATCTCTGCCTGCTAAAAGCCATTCTTCCGGCACTTCGGCTACGAGCTTGACGAAAAACTCCTCAGTCAATAAGGACTTGAAATCTTCATTTACTTCATCTAATAGGCTCGCCTGGGGCAGCAGCACATGATTTGCGATAATCGGAAAGGGGGCGATAGCATTTCTTTGCCAGTTGGTCCAAGCATGCTGAAATACAAAAGCTGCTCCGTGGTCAATCAGCCACAGTTCTCGATTCCAGATCAGCATATTGGTATTCCTAAAAGTCCGGTCCACATTGGTAATTAGCAGATCAAGCCACACGATCTTAGAAGCAAATAGTGGATCTATCGGCATGGCTACCGGATCGTAAGTAATCGCACCTGAAAGGAAATGCAGGCCAAGATTGAGTCCCTGACTTCCTTTGAGCAGATCCTGAATCTCTTCGTCACCTTCGGATCTGCCAAAAGCTGGATCCAAATTGGCAAAGACAAGTTCCGGCATGCGGAGACCCAGATATCTGGCAATCTCTCCGCCTAGAAATTCTGAGATCAACGCTTTCTCCCGCTGTCCTGCTCCGCGGAATTTCAGCACATATTTAAAACCGTCGTCGGCATCTGCCAATGCAGGGAGTGAACCACCCTCGCGCAGCGGCATGATGTAGCGGGTCACATTGACGGTACGAAGTTTGAAGAGTTGATCCATAATTTTCAAATCGAAAATTATCTATTTCTTTCTAAAGTAATCCAAAAGAATCGACAAACTTCAGGAATGAAATGGAGTAATTTGATTTCAGTATCCCTACCATCGCCTAATTCTAATTTAAAAGTCAGATTTATGAAATCTCATCACCTGAAGTATTTCCTTGCTTTATTCCTTTCTTTAAGCTTTATCTACTCCAAAAGTATAGCTCAATCATCTTCAGACCGTGAAGAAATCACGCAGGTGGTGCAGCTCTATTTTGACGGGATGATGGAGCGTGATTCTAAGAAACTTGATCAGGCATTTCTCTCCGAGGCTAGATTAATCGGATTCAGAGGCGATGAGCTTACGATTACTTCTTACGAAACTTGGGCTGCGGGTACAGCAAAAGGAGAACCCCGAAATCCAGCTCAATTTAAAAATGAGTTGGTATCGATTCGGGTGCAAGGCAATACCGCTGTAGCGGAGACCGAATTGTATTGGCCGGGAATTTATTACTACGATTTCCTGACCTTACTCAAAATCGATGGACAGTGGAAAATTGTAAATAAAAGCTGGTCGGAGAAGAAACTCTGATTTACAGAGCTCAATTTTCTTTTTCAAAAATTCATTTGGGCGAGGTATTCGATTCAGACCTTCCAGGTTTTTAAAACCTGGAAGGTCTTTTTCGTCAGCGTTACTTAAATTCCTTTTCAATTAGGTACAGAAAAAATCAGGTGTCAATCCTGAAAGAAATTTATAGAAACTAACCAAAAGAATTTTTTGGCTTATGTGTCGAGGTTGAGTACTTCTAAGATTACATCCCGATCGCTATTGGGACAGATTTAGCTTCGAGATTGCATCACGATATTTATCGTGACTCGAAGAGATGAGTTCTATTATTAATTGAGGATTTACAATCTTCGAGGTTGGTAAAAATCCGAAGCGTATATGCATATCAATCATGATTCTTCAAATTCCAGCGAAAATAAGTTCAAAACATGCTAAATACACCCAATATTGGGTATTTTTTTTGTGGATTTTACTTCCTAGATTATTTAAAATTTAAGTGAATTCATATACTATGGTTTTATACAGAACAGTCATTTTCATCATTATTAGTTTCTTGTCATTTGATGCTTTTTCCTAAAAGAATTCCTTTGGATTGGAATTTGGGAGGACTTTTCAGAATGATTTTGGGGCTCACCAGCTCGATAGCGTTGTTGTGATCCCAAGTAGTAATGAACCATTTGATAGTAGAGTAATTGGAGGTTTTTTTGAGCTTTCATTATCAAATAGATTCTCTTTGCATAGTAAATTAAATTTTACCAAGTCTGCTGTATTTTACTTAATGTATAATTCAGTCAAAGAATGTTTGTTTTGTCCTATAAGAAAAGTGCCATCTTTGGGTATTAATCGATTGTCGTTTGAGATACTTCCGCAGTTTTCCTTAATAAGATTAAATAAGTTTCAATTGAACGTTTTTGGCGGGATAAATACGACGGTCAACTTTGTAGTGGATCGTCCAGAAACCGAGCTAAGGGATGCGCAAGCGGTAGCTGTAGTTGTCAACTCACTAAATTCTGCTCCTATTCCAGTTACCATGAGCTACGTGTACGGCACTTCGCTCGAGTATTCTGAGCGAATAGTACTCTGGGCAAGGTGGACTGCAAATTCATTGTATTCGAAAGATATAGCTATCCAAGGAGAAAATTATAAGTTCGAGAATAGATGGAAATTCTTCACCATCTCTCTGTAGGCTATAAGTTTTACAGCTTCAAAGTGAATAAGGGTAAACAGCTTGATAAACAATGAGATGGTGAAATTAGCAGAGTGCGTAATTCAATTCTTGATTATCCAAAAAATGGGGTCAGAGGTCTGTAGATTACCGCAAACAGTTTTAAATTTAATTTAAAATCCTGCTTGGAATGGCTAGCCAAGCAGGATTTCTTTTTTAAACCTATATATCGAGATTGAGCACTTCGAAGATTACATCCCGATCGCTATTGGGACAGATCTAGCTTAGAGATTGCATCACGATATTTATCGGGACTCGAAGAGCTGGGCGATTGTCAATTGAAAATTGAAGCTAAAAGTTGGCTGGAGGAAAAAACGCCAATTTACATATCTCAATTTTCTTTTTAAAAATTCTTTTGGCCGAGGTATTCGATTCAGACCTTCCAGGTTTTCAAAACCTGGAAGGTCTTTTTCGTTAGCGTTACTTAAATTCCTTTTCAATTAGGTACAGAAAAAATCAGGTGTCAATCCTGAAAGAAATTTATAGAAATTGGCTAGAGTAATTTTTCAAGCTTATGAGTCGAGATTGAGCACTTCGAAGATTACATCCCGATCGCTATCGGGACAGATATAGCTTGGAGATTTCATCCACGATATTTATCGGGACTTGAAGAGCTGAAAATTGTTAACAAAAGCTGGTCTGATAAAAAAGGCTGAGTTTCCGAATTCAATTATCTTTCCCAAATACCAAGAAGTGCTGGATCTTCAGGAATTTCCCATTCTCGATAAGCTTAAAACCATTGGCGTTTAATTCTTTTTCTACCTGAGCCACTGTCATTTTATGTAGCGGTTTGATCTGAATGGTGGGATCTTCGCCTCTATATTCCAAGAGTAAGATTTTTCCATCCGGTTTCAATGATTCACGAATGGAAGAAAGCATCTCTGCGGGGTAAGCCAGCTCATGATATACGTCCACCATGATGACCAAGTCTACGCTATTCTTTGGGAGATTGGGAGATAATTCATTCCCCTTCACGGTGAGGACATTGGAAAAACCCAACTCTTTGCTTTTCTCATTCAGGTAGTCAATTGCCTCATCCTGAATCTCCACTGCATAGACTTTTCCGTCAGGAACTTTCGGAGCGATTCGAAACGTGTAATAGCCCGAACCTGCGCCTACATCTGCTACTACACTTTCCTTGGTAATCGGGAGGTTCTTTAGTGCAATCGAAATTCCTTCCTCTCGCTCTCGACTGGCTCGCTCCAACCAGTCTTTGCCTTGGAATCCCATCACATGTGAAATCTCACGACCTAGATAAACTTTACCTGTCCCATCTCTGGTCGGTGAGATGAATGTGTAAGCATTATTTTTGGTATCGGATTCTGATTGGCCTTGACAGGACAATGTAAACGTCAGAGCTGTAAGTACAACTAGAAAATATTTTGATGCGTGCATGGGATTTCTTTTTAAAGTAAACGCCAAGCAACTCATCCTGTTTAAACTCGAAACCAAAAGTATTTGTCATCTCAAAATATTTTGGTGCTACCACCACCAACTTCTTGGAGGAGCTAGTAAATATTTGGAATTTTGAAGTTAAAAGTAATTTTAGAAGGGGTTTATGAATGCTCTAGATCGTTAAGCAAAGCGATTTTCTTCTTCAGTGATACAGCCGACACACGTAGCTATATCGGACTAGCTGTACGAACTAATACAGATCATATTCTTTCTGTGCTATATTCTGTGAACGTCGTGTCTCTGTAGTGAAGAGGTTTTTGAGCTTTGGGAAATACTGTATTTCCAATTAATAAATGGCAAAACCTTTACTTTCAACCTCAGATTTCTACTATAAGCGACTTTTGAGTTGCTCGTGAATCTTCAAAACTTGCGGAATTAGCAGTTTATTAGCTACGTTTTTTATCACAAAGTCCGCCAATTCGTTCTTTTTCTCGTCAGGCATTTGCTGATTGATGATCTGGTTGATCTGGTCTTCTGTTCGCTGAGGATCGCGTATTAATACTCGGGATATTCGGATTCTCAAGGGCGAACTTACATTGATGACAGCATCCAGTTTCTGGTGACCACCTGTTTCAAAAATCAAGGCGGCTTCCTTTAAGACATATGGACTTTTTTGAGCCATTGCCCAGGTTTTGAAATTCTGAGCAACTGCCGGGTGAACCAATCCATTGATTGTGGATACCTTCGCAGGATCGGAAAATACGGTTTCGGCCAAATATGTTCGATTTATCTGCCCGCTTGGCAGATAGCTTTCGCTGCCAAAAGCATTCGTAATCTCGGCTCTTAATTCCTGATTTTCATTCATCAACGATTTAGCTCGATCGTCGGCGTAATAAACTGGAATTCTCAAAATCTCAAAAATTTTGGCTACAGTTGATTTCCCTGATCCGATTCCTCCCGTGAGGCCAACCAAAATCGGGATACTATTTTTCATACCGAAGTTTCAAAATAGGAGGGTCGACTTGTACTTGATCCAAATAGGAAGGCATGGGCTTCACCACTACGATAATGGTGCTGTCAGTTTTGTTACGATTGTAATAATCTACTATACCTTCAAACTCTAAATCCTCGAGCTTGTCCACGCTTCGCTCATCGATGAGGTAGTTAATCATTAACTGTATCTCCTCATTGACTAGAGTTACTGATTTTGGGAAATTGATTTTGGTCAACTTCAAGCGTTTGTTTCCTTCCAAAAAAGCAACTACATCCAATGAGACCAGAATTGTTTTTTCTTCAATGGAGACCAGTGAAGCCATTTCTTTGGAAAGATTCAGTTCCACTTCTTTTGTAAAGTCCTTATTGATTTTGCTTTCATCCAAGTCCACTGTAAAGTTCTTTTTCAAGCTGTCCAAAAGCGAACTTGGTCCGGTGAATGTTAGTTTTGAAGGATTGAAAGTAGGTTGCTCAAGCAGTTTAAAATTTTTAGCAAGTGTAAAACTGGCTGAATCTAGTATCGGTTTGATTTCGATAGTTTGTATTTGATCAATCTGATATTTGACAGAATCGTCTAAAACGGAAAGAACTTGTGTTGCTCCTAAAAATTCGTTGAGATCTCGCTTCATATCCGAAGTCAATACATAGTCACTCGTGGTGGGATTAGCGATTTCGACTGGAAAGCTCGGATTATTAAAATTGAAGTACTTTCGAAGCAAGTCCCATCCATTCCCTCCAATTTCGATTTGAATACTCTCGGGTTCTTTTGTGACGGAAACATACTTTTCTCTGTCAAATATGAGTTCAATCGGAAAATCAACCACAGTTGTATAATCGTCCTTATTGAGGGCGTTTAAAATCCAAAAAGTGGTAGCCGCTGCAATGCAAAGGACTACCACTTTGAGATTAGAGAGTTTTTTTGGAGAAATCCTGTGAGTGGATTTTTTACTTTCCGGCAAAATTCAATTTATTTGGTTAACGCTGGTTTTTTCGAAAAATCAAGAGAAATGGCTGATTTTTCTACTTTAGCCTTTAGACCTCGGTCAATTTCAATGATTACAGTGTCTGATTCCACACTATATACCTTGCCATGTAGTCCGCCGATCGTTACGACTTCGTCGCCTTTTTTGATCTCTTCGATAAACTTCTTCGAGTCTTTTTGTTTCTTTTGCTGTGGTCTGATCATGAAGAAGTACATAATCAGAATAATAGAGCCAAATAAAAATACTTGGCCTAAAATTCCACCACCACCGATTGAGGCTTGAGCTAATACGATTGCAATCATAATTATTTTTTGACAGGACCTACTGTGGTAGTTCCAGCGCTTTTTGGAGTGACAGAACCTTTAAGTCTTAAGCGGGTTACTGTCGGATTAGTATTTGCTTGAATAGTAACAGTGGGAGCCTGAGAGCCAGTTTTTGCGGTAGAGTTGAACACTACTTTCACAAATCCTTGCTCACCTGGCATCACTGGGGCCTTAGTCCAATCAGGACTTGTACAACCGCAGGAAGCTGTAATATTTGAAATTACCAATGGAGCTTGTCCGTTGTTAGTGAAGTTGAATATGTGCTCTATGACTTTACCTTCATTGATGGTGCCAAAGTCATGCTCTAGAGTTGGAAATTCAAATTGACCCAAAGTAGATGGATCAGCAGTTTGAGTAGCCTGTACATTTACCGGCGTGATCGCTGTATTTTGTGTCTCAAGCGCAGCGATTTTGTCTTCCAACGCCTTAATCTTTGCATCTTGAGTTTCTTTTGGAGTACATCCTATGCCTAGAGCGAGAAGCATAACAAATGCTCCTGTTTTGATTGAATTGATTTTCATAACGACTAGTTGTTACCTTGGTTGATTTGATCGATTAATTTATTGACATCACTAAGCAGATTTTCCGCTTTGTTTTTTGCGTCAGTAATAACTTTTTTACCTTCAGTTTTTGCCTCATTGAGGTGAGTTTCTTTCCCTTCTACTAAGTCTTCGATCAGCTCTTCGAGTTCCTTTTTGTACTTAGATAATTTAAAAGAGAGTTTGTCTCTTGTATTATTTCCTGCATCTGGAGCGAAAAGAATGCCGAGTGCGGCACCTACTCCTGCTCCGATTACGAATGCGAAAAGTGAATTGCTGGTCTTGCTCATAGTTATTTTATTTATTGTCCAAAAGTCCTCTACCACTCTTACGGATATCTCCGCGTTCGGTTAGCTCTTTTGAAATTACATCTAGTAATCCGTTGACAAACTGCTTACTCTTAGGCGTGCTGTAAGTTTTTGAAATATCAATGTATTCATTAATACTTACCTTCACAGGTATACTTGGAAAATTCCTCATCTCAGCAAGAGCCATTGAAATGATAATTTTATCAGTGTAGGCTAATCTGTCAATGTCCCAATTTTTGGTTTTTTGGGAGATTAGAGCCTTACTCTCAGCATCATTCTGGATGGTGAAGTTAAAGATATTTTCAAAGAATTCCTTATCTTCCTGCCAGTTGATGGCGATTTCAGGCATTTGCCCATCGCTTTCCTGATCCAGATTGGCAGTATTTTTCAATACTTTGGATGCAAGGCTCCTAACAATGGACTTATCTTCTGTCCAATTAAGATCCTTCTCCGAGAAATAATTTAGAATTACTTCATTTTTAAAGATGATTTTTTTCAAAATATTATCTGCCGCCTCAAGATCTTCCTCCAGCGTAGGATTTTCGATATTCAGATAGGCTAAGTAAATGTCTGAGGTTTTGATGTAGTCTCTAAACCATTCTTTGATCTCTAGTTCAAGATCATCAAGATTCACATTATTACGGGTCAGAGCAGCCATATATATCTCAGACTCGCCTAGCAAATTCAATACTTTGTTATTTGCAAGATTCAGCTCGTTTACAAAACCAATTGGGGTATTGACAGAAAATCTTTTTTTCTTTTCCACTTCTTTCTCGACATGTTTGCCAAAAAACCGAAGAAGCTCTATCGCAGATAGGTAAAGTTGAGGGATTCGTTCGGCAGAGATGACCATGTTTTTCAGCATGAACTGATGGTCTTTTTCGTTTGCGTTGTGATATTGCTTCAATGCCTCCAAAACTGTTTTTTTCACTCTGGCGTTGGCATCACTTGCTTTTAAAATATCTTTTGATTCTAGATTTTGGTCAAAAAGCGATACAGCCTCTTGCGCGTCTTTGTTAAGTGCTACTTTATCCTGCACCTCCATACTATTCAGATCAGGCAGAAACGCCGCTTTAATATAGTCTCTAGCGAGGTTGAGATTAGAACCTTTGCATTGCTCATAGGCGTAGAGGTTTTGAAAAGCCTTGACCCTGAGAATTCTTCTATTTAGCATAACTTTAAAACGGAGCTGTAAATATAGGTATTTTGCCTTGGCTAATTCTTAGTCAGCGAAGACAAAAAAGCAATCGAAAATATTTCCGATTGCTTTTGTTTTAGTAGGACTGTCAAAAAGACATTTTGACTCGACCGATGGATTCTATTCTTGCCATCGCTGTCTTTATTGCTGCTTGCTGCACCGTAATATTATCTCTATCAGACTTTTCAAAAATGGTGGTGCAGGTATCGTAAATTTTTTCAGTTTGCTGAAAAACTAAATTCCGATTGTATCCGCCTAGATACTCCATACCCACGTTGATCACGCCACCGGCATTTATCAAGAAGTCCGGAGCATATATTATGCCTTTTTTGATCAGTAGCGCACCATGCTTGTCTTCGTCTTTAAGTTGATTATTTGCCCCACCGGCAATTACAGCGCATTTCAATCGATCAATGGTTTCATCATTAATTGTAGCACCAAGGGCGTTTGGTGAATAAATGTCCATAGGAAGATCATATATTACGTTTGGATCAACTGCCTGAGCACCTGTAGTCTTGGCTATTTCCATTAATTTCTCTTCGAAAATATCTGTAACCATCACTTCAGCACCTTCCTTGATAAGGTATTCGATGAGGTATTTACCTACTTGACCTACACCTTGCACCCCGATTTTCTTACCGGTAAGCGAATCGGAGCCAAAAGCTTTTTTGGCGGCTGCCTTCATGCCCATATATACACCAAAAGCGGTCACAGGCGATGGATCGCCTGCTCCGCCTTTGATCTCAGGAAGTCCTGCCACATGACGTGTTTCCATGGCAATATATTCCATATCGGAAGGCTTCATATTCATATCTTCTGCAGTAACATATCTACCGCCTAAGTTTTCGACGAATCTACCGAATCGCCTTACAAAAGCCTCATTCTTAAGTTTTGGATCGCCGATAATTACTGCTTTTCCACCACCTAGATTCAGTCCGGCTAGTGCATTTTTGAAAGTCATTCCTCTGGATAACCGTAGTACGTCCGTGATTGCCTCCTGCTCGGTAGCATAAGGCCACATTCTGGTGCCTCCCAAAGCTGGTCCCAATACGGTATTATGAATTCCAATCAGGGCTTTTAGACCGGTAGCTTCATCATGGCAAATAACAAGTTGCTCATGATCCATCTTGGTAATTTGACCAAAGATTGATTCTTCTTTCAAGGTCTCGGTCGCTTTAATCTCTAACATCTGAACTTAGCTTTTTAGAATGTGTTATATTTGGGTTGAAACATGGATAAAAAGTCCAGTACAAAATTAAATACTTTTATTGGCCTTTAAAATTTAAAACTTGCCAGTTTCTTTAACTTATTTCTCGATTTTAAAATTTTTATTTGGTGAAGCCACTTTGGAGACTCAATAAATTTTTCCTCAAGTACAAGGGATTACTTCTTTTGGGAATATTATTTACGTTCATTTCAAATATTTTCGTAATTATTCCTGCGCAGTTGGTAAGACTGGCAATAGATTATGTGGTAGAGAGTTTGTCCATTTATCGGCCGCTTCAGCAGGCAGATGCGGGAGAAATGGCGCGAGAAATATTTCTAAAATTTGTTTTTGTTTTTGGGGTATTGATCTTGGTAATGGCTCTTTTGAGAGGATTTTTTCTCTTTCTGATCAGACAGACGCTTATTGTCATGTCTCGGAAGATTGAGTTTGATATGAAAAACGAGATTTATTCGCACTATCAAAATCTACCGTTGAGCTTTTATCGTAAGAATAGTACGGGAGACCTGATGGCTCGAATCACGGAGGATGTCAGTCGAGTCCGCATGTACCTTGGGCCTGCAATCATGTATGGTCTGAATTTGCTGATCCTATTCCCGCTGGTCATTACTTATATGATCATGATCAATCCGGAACTTACATTATATTCTCTTCTACCTCTTCCAGTGCTTTCCCTGAGTATATACTTTGTAAATAACATGATCAATGTGCGATCTGAGAAGATTCAACGCAGTTTGAGTGAGTTAAGCACATTTGTTCAAGAGGCATTTTCCGGAATTCGAGTGTTGAAAGCTTTCGTCAGAGAGAAAGACAGTGCCAATGATTTTGCAAAAGCAAGCGAAGATTACAAGATTAAATCTATAGAACTTACCCGTGTAAACTCGCTGTTCTATCCTTTGATCATGGCTTTGGTTGGGATTTCGACTATCATCACGGTATATGCGGGAGGCTTACAGGTGATTAGCGGGCAGATTGGCTATGGAGTCATCGCTGAGTTTATTTTATATGTGAGTATTCTGACTTGGCCTGTTACTTCTTTGGGTTGGATTACAAGTATAATTCAGCGAGCCGCAGCCTCTCAGACTCGAATCAACGAGTTTTTGGATATCGAAACTGACATAGTGAGCAGTGAAAGTTTGATTCTGGATATTCATGGATCAATTGAGTTGAGCAATGTTTCCTTTACCTATCCGGATTCTGGCATCAAAGCATTGGATCAAGTGAGTTTCGAAATCAAAGGAGGTCAAACTTTGGGAATCATTGGTACCACAGGCTCCGGCAAGTCTACCATTGCCAATCTCTTGATGCGGATGTACGATCCCACGTTTGGAACTATCAAGATTGATGGTATTCCCATTCAGTCATATGATATTTCAGATTTGAGACGTCAAATCGGATTTGTTCCACAAGATGTATTTCTTTTTTCAGATAGTATTGCAAATAATATTGCATTTGGAATAGACGCCCCAGATAAAGATATCATCTATCAAGCTGCAAAAGATGCGGATGTCTATCAGAATATTGTAGATTTTCCTAAGGGATTTGATACCATGCTTGGGGAGCGTGGCATTACGCTTTCTGGAGGCCAAAAGCAGCGGGTCTCTATTGCTCGAGCTGTCGCTAAGTCTCCCAAGATCCTGATTCTGGATGATTGTCTTTCTGCTGTAGATACCAAAACAGAGAATGTAATCCTGACAGCTCTGAAGAGAATCATGCAGAACAGTACGTCTATTATCATATCTCACCGTGTGTCTTCGGCAAAGCTAGCCGATCAGATCATCGTACTGGATGACGGCAAAATAGTCGAAAGTGGAAATCATGAGACTCTGATGAATCAAAAGGGTGTCTATGCGGAGCTCTACGAAAAGCAAACGCAAGCAAGCGAATCCATAGAGAATTAAGAGAATCGCAATGCAGTAAACTTTTATTGAGAAATGTACTTAAAATTATCAAACCTAATTCAATCATGGAAGAGCATCAATCAAAAGCAAAAGACATAGAAAAAGTCCTGAAAGAAATCGGTGATAAAATAGAAGAATTAGTAAAGAAAGGGGCAGATGCCGGTATGGATGTGAAAGATGAGATCGAGAAAAAAATTCAAGATCTCAAGGATAATAAAACCACTTTGGAGGCTGAGTTTAAAAAAGGTCGGGATCTACTCGAGCGGGAGTTAAGAGAACGGAAAGAAGATATTGAACCCAAATTGAAGGAGTCGAGAGTTTTTTTAATCGAAGGCTTCAAGCAATTTGGTTTGGCAATCAAAGCACTTTTCGACAAGAAGTAGAAAATTAGACAAGGTTGTTAAGAGAGACTTAGATAGCAAGATTAATTCTCTTTTGATTTTGAAATAATCTAAATTTATTAGTTAGCATTTTTTTACCATTATTCTAAGATCTGAGTTCCTATAATAAAAGACTGATTGTTGGTAAAAGTGGATTTACAGTAAGAAAATATGTTTTTAAGCTACTAGTGCAGTAATCTATTTGCGATTAGTTCAGACTGTTAAAACTAGATCGATTAGGCTGACAATTTATCTTTGGGTCCACATCGATGTTCCCTAATTCTATATTTTTGATATCCTATAAGTGGAGAAAAGGGCTTGATATTAAGGCAGCAGAACAAAAAACCCGAAGCAAGCGCTTCGGGTTTTTCCTATTTTCCTGAAAGAACATCACAGCGATCGTAGATAGGATCCAGATCTATAAAAATATCCTCTTTGGCCGTGATAAACCATTTGCTCAAAAGTGTATCTTCTTTTCTACGGAGAGTGGCAGCTTTCAGCTTTTCATAGTCGTCTCCCAGATTTGCTCTGTGCGCAGGGTATTTTGACTTATAAAAGAGAATTCTCATTTTAGGCCCTTCCCGTGGATCTTCGTACTGGATTGGTCTGGTGATGTCACCTACATCCATGCTGTCAAGAGTAAAGTACAAAACTGGATCCTCCAAAGTTCTAAGGGTCAATCGGCTTGAATTATTTGCAGGGTCAGTGAAGAATCCACCATTGTCTGAGGTTGTTCTGTCATCTGAATATTCCTTCGCAGCATTAGCAAACTCAATTTTCCCATCCTGTATTTCGGTTTTCAAGCTGTCCAAAAAACGCTCAGCTTTCTGAATATCCTCAGTGGTTGGCTTTGGTATTCGGAGAATATGTCGGGTATTGAATGTACCATTTTTTATTTCTAAAAGTTGAATCAAATGGACTCCAAAGTCAGTCTCCACCGGATCGCTCAATTCACCTGGTTTCAAAGCCAAAGCAGTGGACTCAAACTGAGGAGCAAGCTCACCTCTTCTGAAGAAGCCAAGGTCTCCTCCTTGAGCGCCTGAGCCAGGATCTTCGGAATATTGTTTAGCCAGTGTAGCAAATTCTGCTTTTCCTGTACCGATATCATTTTTGAATTGCCTTAGTTGTTCGAAAATCTGCTC
>Ga0209491_10004222_pt1 | contig 22400 bp, 17 predicted proteins | sample BON02_FD_187213 | JGI IMG/M metagenome (GOLD analysis project Ga0209491, IMG submission 187213) | Freshwater microbial communities from Lake Bonney liftoff mats and glacier meltwater in Antarctica - BON-02 (SPAdes) (version 2) | ecosystem: Environmental > Aquatic > Freshwater > Ice > Glacier... | reverse complement strand
ACCAGCACCTATTCCCAAAATCAATCAGGCCGGTGGGGCTGCCCTCCAGACGGGCAAGCCCGTCTTCCGTCCAGCCCCACCGGCCAAGCTGGTTGTCGGTACCGGCCATGGTGGTTGTCGCTCAACAATCTGGCGCGCGCTTTGGCCTGATCGATCCGTGCGGCTATTATTCGATCGATTATCCCAATTCCCTGTCGAAAGAATATGCCTCCGCTGATCTGCGCAAAGTGCTCGAGAGCGACATCGAACTGCTCCACAAACCTGAGTTGACGTCGGCCGAACGTCACGCCGTTCGCGAGCACAAAAAGCTTGCCTACAAGCAATGGGCCTGGAGGCATCTGATTGAAATGGTTCGCGATCGGAACGCACTCGGCGTCGCTCGCACTCTGATCGCTCCGCCTGACGTGTTCGGTGCGCTCTTGTTGCGCCTGTGTCGACATGCGCTTGGCAGGGAGCCTGTTCCGGACCTGGTCGAGAACACGGCTAAAACTCAGTCCATCGATGCCATGCTTAAAGCGTCGAACGGGTCCCTCCTCGTTTAGGCTCCGCCCTTTACCAAAGCGATCGCCTCCTGCCGGCGCCCCTTGGCCACCATTATTGACGCACGCCACAACCGTACCGCAAAAGCCGGCGCGAGAGACGCCAAAGCGGCCGCGTAAGATACCACTCCGACACCTACCAGTATCAGCAGTTGGATTGGCGCCTGGATCGCGTCCGACAGCGACCTCATCACACCCCAAACAACAACAGCCATTACAACCGAGGCCATAAGTGATGTGGACCCGGCGACGATCTGGCGATGCATCGGAAACCCGATGGATTGCTTCACGGCATAGGCGCCGATGACCCAGGTAATCAGGATCTGAGCCAACACTGCCAGCGCAACGGCTTCGAGACTGATCTGAAGCGTCGCAGCAACCAGGGCACCGGTCAGAACCAAGCTTATAAAGGAAATCTTGAACGTCCAATCGACCCGGCCAACGCCATTTAGAACGCCTGTGTTGAAGGCCGACGTTGGCGTTCTGAGTCCCATGAGAAAGAAAATCTGGATCGTCGGAACAGCCGGCGTCCACTGCTCGCCGAACACGACGGGTATCGCGACGGGCACAATCACAAACGCGCCAATGAAAGTTGGATACGCGATCAGGGCCGCGAGCTTCATGGCGCCTTCGATCGCCCGGTATAGCATCGGCAAATCGTGCTGGGTTTGCGAGGCAACTGGAAGGGCAACCGCCGCAAAGGGTTGCACGACAGCCGCCTTTGCCTGCTCAAGCAAGCGGGTCGCCATGTTGAACATGCCGAGTGCCGCGGGCCCCTGCACCGCACCAACGGCGCTGCGGGTGAACGCCGATTCCACAGACTGGATAACGCGGGTGGCCATGTTCAGCGAGTTGTATCGCGTCAGCTCCAACGTCTCGACCCAACTCGTTTTTACGGAAGGTCGCCATTTCGTAATGGCTGTAAAAGCGACGAGGCGAACAGTCCTGCGAGACATTTCCATGAAGATCAGCGCCCATGCACTCCTGAGATAGATCGCGCAGACGACGCCCACGATCGCTGCCACGAGCGTACCCAGAATGTCGACAATCGTGATCTCTCGGAACCGCAGGTCCCGCTGCAACAGCGCGGCCGGGATCGATGCGAAGGCTCCCATGAAAAGAGTAATCGAGAAGAACCGCATCATCGGTTCAAGTTCGGGATGGCCGAACCCTCCAGCGATCAAAGGGGAAGCAAGGCTGATTCCCAACCAGAATATCCCCGCCAGTATGAGCGACTGCATAAAAACCGAATTGACATGGCCCGGCTGCAGATCGCGGCGCTGTATCAGGGAGTCATTGAGGCTGCCCGACACAAACATTTCCGGGATGGCGAAAGCAACCAGCACCATGCCGAACACGCCAAAATCCGTGGGCGACAACAGGCGTGCGATAACAACCAGCGAAACCATTCCGCTGATCATTCCGAACCAATTACCCATCGCATTGAGCGCGACTGCCTTGCCGGCGCGCCTCAGCAAGCTCTGAGTCATCGGGACCGACTTTTATTCTGGAGCCGAATGCGGCACGAAATGGGGTCAGAGGATGCAGAAATCGTCGGCATTGACGCAGCCTTCTTGAGTTTGTTCATTATCAGGAAAAACTTGACCGACTTCCAACACTTGAGGGCAAGCAACTCTGATCGGACTTTCCATCTTAGTCCGCGCGCCATGGCAGCCACAATCTGCGACCCGGTCTGTGACAGTTTGGGTATTTCGCACAACTCGTCGATCAACGGGGAATTGGACAGGATTTCGTCACACCCATACTTTGACGCAAAAGCCGAACGCAGCACATTCGTCTCGTGTTCAGACAATGGTTTGTGGCTGGTTCGTTCCGCCTCGCGCAGGTCGTTGATCGCTAACCCCCACAATTTCTTGCGAGCCATAATGCTGGCGCGCCTTAGCAGAGCGTGTCGCCTGTGAGCCGGTTCAGAGATCGACTGTCCCGTAACAAGATATTCCTGCAATTCGATCTTCGAATAAAATTTCTGAAATATCATCCTGTCCGATTGGGACCAGGACAAATCTCTCTTCTCGGCCTGGATGTGCTTTTCCCGGGTCCCCCGAACGCCATCATGAACGCGCTGGTGAAACACGATATCTTCTGTTGCAACGCACGTTCCAACCCGTGCGATACGAATGAGCATCTCGTAGTCCTGAGACCGAACAAGAGTCTCATCAAATGGACCGATGCGCTCAAAAAGATCTTTGCGAACGATCATGCCTTGCTGGTGTGCGAACATGTCGTCCAGCGTGGCGACCAGAAATTCATCCGACTCGCAATTTGTCCAATAGCCTGTCTCGATCCACTGCAATTCTCCCGACGCCACGATCTTGAAGCGCCTGTGACGACCATAGGCAAAGTCGGCATCTGGATTGTGCTTGAGCAGGCCAACCAGTGTTTCCAGGGCCGCTGGTGATGCGACGTCGTCGTCATCGAAGATCCAGACGAGATCGCCAGTCACATGCTTCATTCCGAGATTCAGAGCGGTTGACTTGCCCCCATTGGATTTGGACAGGACACGAACACGCCCCTCGTAAGCCGCCAATAGCTCCAGCGTATCATCAGTGGAGCCGTCATCAATTACAATGACCTCATGGGCTGGACGTGTTTGTGCCAGAACGGATTCCAAGCATTCGAGCAGGAATTCCGATCTGTTGAATGTCGGAATCAAGACTGTGACGCGATTTGTCTCCATTTTTAATCCTGACATTTGCTTTTGTGCCATTAATCGACACGACGACACAACCCTCAGCGGCGTGGCACCAAAATTGCTCGGTAAGCTCGTAGCAATTAGCTTGCCAGTCCCGATTTTGGTTCGAAAATATCGAAGTAGGGTGCCAACAAAAAGAAAGGATCGTCAGGTTATGAAAATCGCGTTCTTCGTAAACGCATTTCCCATGATGTCCGAAGCCTTCATCGTGAACAGCGCAGCTGCGTTGATCGACGAAGGCCATAGCGTCGATATTTTCGGCGTCGGCAATGTGGCGCCATCGGGACTTTCGGTAAATGCGGTTGAAGGGCACAATCTCGACTGCCGGACGGTCAACATGCAATGGCCAAAGTCGACAGTCGGGCGCCTTGCAAATCTTCCAATACCCCTGAGCAGAATCGCAAGAAATCACGGATTTGCGGCGATCGGCCGCCTTCGTCCGGATATCTACCGCCGGTCACTGGGTGATCTCACCGCAGTTTACCAGGCCAGCGCGTTCAAAGGCTCCGGGGAGTATGATATTCTTCACTGCCAATTTGCGACACTCGCCGAGTGTGTCATCAAACACCGCAAGGCAGGTTTCCTAAAAGGCAACATCGTCGTTAATTTCCGTGGATATGATATCACCGAAGCCGTGGCGGCCATCGGCCCCGACGTTTACGATCACGTATGGCCGGAAGCCTCCGGTTTTGTTGCCAATTGCGAGTACTTCCGCAAACGCGCGATTGCCATCGGATGCCCGGACGACCGGATTGAGATGATCGGCTCAGGGATTCGCCTCGAGAATTTTCCATTTGAACCCGCCGGACGACGCGAAACTGATACGATAAGGTTCCTTATGGTGGGGAGACTCATAGAACGTAAAGGCATGCACATTGCGCTTCGAGCGCTTGCTGAGTTTACAAATCGATCAGGTTCGAAAATCGCCGTTGATATCGTTGGAGACGGAGTCATGCGTCCGCAACTCGAGGCCCTTGCCAGCGAACTTGGTCTCGCAGATCAGGTCACGTTTCATGGTGCTCGTACTCATTCCGAGATCGCAGATTTCATTCGTATTTCAGACATTTTTCTGGCGCCGTCCATGACGAGTTCCAGCGGCGGGCAGGATGCGCCAGTCAACACGCTCAAGGAAGCCATGGCGATTGGCCGGCCTGTAGTGGGAACCTACCACGGCGGTATTCCGGAATTGGTGATAGAGGGCGAAACGGGCGCCCTTGCCGCGGAAGGTGACTCTGCAAGCCTTTGTGCCGCGATTGACCGACTGATCACAACCCGAGCAAGCTGGCCCGATATGGTGCAGCGCGGACGCGAAAAGGTCGAGAACATGTTTGCTCTCGACAAGTGCACCAATGATCTCATCCGGCACTACGAGACATGCCTGTCTTGACCGGACTTCCACATTCATTTGATACTAATAGACATAAAGAGGCCAAATCATGAGCAAATCCAACGCCGACCGACCTGACGTGACCATCGTCGTGACTGCGCGGGACCGCTTCAGTCTCGCTGTACGATCGCTTGAAAATCTCGTGGCCGTCACCCCAGCGCACGCCAGGCTGATCTATATCGATGCCGGAAGCCCGGCGAGTGTCGCTTCGGAAGTGAAACGCATCTGCAGCGAGAACGGCTTTCGATATGAGCGATTCGAGCATTTTCTCAGTCCCTGCCAAGCTCGCAACCGCGGGCACCACCTGGCTGATACCAAGTACGTCGCCTACATCGAAAATGATGTCATGGCGTCGCAAGGCTGGCTGGAAGCCCTCGTGAAGTGCGCCGAGGAGACAGGCGCGGAAGTCGTCCAGCCCCTGATCTGTCAGGGCATGCCGCTCCACACCGAGATTCACCAGGCTGGCGGCGACTTCACCGATGACATGGACGCGTTCTTCAACGGCCCTCCCGAAGCGCGTCGATTGACTGACAGGCACCTCAACCATCAAGGCAAACGCGTCGACGAAGTCGAATTGTCGCGCACCGAAACGCAAGTGTGCGAAGTGCATTGCTTTCTCGCCCGGCGCGACTTGTTCGAACGCTTCGGCGACTTTGACGAAAACATGCCATGTTCCAAGGATCACGTCGATTTCAGCGTCACGATCTGGGCCAAAGGCGGCAAGATTATGCTTGAGCCGGCGTCCATTGTTACATTCTGCCATCCTGACCGCACACATCCCGTCGAACCGATGGACCGCCCCATGTTTATCTTGCGCTGGTCGCCAAACTGGCAGCGTAAAAGCCTCAACCACTTTCGAAAGAAGTGGGGCCTTGAGTCAGATCCCTATTTTGAAAGATATGAGAAGCTTACGTCCTGGCGGTATCACGACGCCGTCGTGCGCCCTATGGTTCGCAAACTGCCCATGATCGGGCACAGCTATAAGGTCCAGAAAATGGCTTCCACGATCATGCTGCCCGTGATCAGCGCAATAGGTACTCACCTTGGAAAGAAGCAGGCCGCTCAAACTGCCGACTGGGACAGTCATCAGGGTCAAACGTCTCCATCAGCTACCCGATAGCGACAGTCACCCACAGGGGCGACCTCAAAAGTCGTGCGTGAGACCTAGGCTTTGATCGCCTCAATCGCATTCTGCAGCCTCAGGACTTCAGCGAACGCCAGAAACACGTGGTAGAGCGTTGAGGCCGGTACGTCGGCCGCTTCGGGCTGTCCGTCGTCGCTAAACCGGTCAGTCCAGAGACCTGGAATTTTCGTATTCAGGTATTGGTCCAGCAGCACGCGCGCACTCATAGCGACGGCTTGGCGCGGATCTTTTCCCGTCGCCTCGAACAGAGCGAGGTGCCCCTTGATCCGCTCAGTATTCGGCCATGTGCGACAACCGGGATCAACTGGGACACCATCATCAAGGACAACCTGAAACACCCGGCCGGTCTGCCGGTTCATGCCATGAGTTTCAGCAAAGTCTATCAGGCCTTCAACCAAATCTAGCGTATCTTCACCTGTCAGACGGCGAAACTGAACCAGTATCCATGCCCACTCCAACTGATGACCCGGCTCCACCAGCCGGCCAGATTCATCTGACGCCCGGTTCCAGTCCTCGTCAAAATATTCAGCCAGCGTATGCCCGTCAAAGAGCCGCTCGCGGAAGAGTTTGACAATCCTCTTTGCCGTGATCAGAAAACGCTCTTCTCCGCTCGCTTCAAATGCGACAAGAGAGGCTTCCAGCAGGTGCATGTGCGGATTCTGCAATCGCCAGCCTTCAGGTGGCAACTCGTGCCAGTAACCCGCACTTGTACGCATCCGAGTATCCACGAAATCCATGACGCGATGAGCGGATGCCAGCGACGATGCATCACCGGATGCCCTGTGATGCCATGCAAATCCAAACAGAGCGAAAGCAAGATCATACAGATCCGGCGTGCCATCAATAATTGTTCCGTCACCAGAGACGGTTCGGGGCCAGCCCCGTTTCGGGCCTTGATAGATAGCCTCCATTTGACGCGCGCCTGCCGCAGACAGTTCCAGTCCCGGCGCCCAACCAAGCATGGAGGCGTGCGCAAACACATAGGTTTGTCGACCGATCACTCGCGTGCGGTGGAATTGAGTGTCGATAGCCCGTCCGTGATGGTCGAGCTTCTCAGCGAAATACCCGGTCTTTCTGTCGAATCCGGCATCAGCCCAGAGCGGCAGGGCAATTTCGAACATCCAGTGACGAATTTCATCAAATGGAATGGACACGGTCATTCTGCTCCCTACTCGCTTTGGATGGCTTGGCCTGTTCAGGACTCACCGATTATGCTGGAAACCAGCGTCTGAAGATCGCCATGTTCGAATAGGTGACCTGGAATACCTGCACGTGAAGCCGCCTCGATGTCGGTGCCGCGATCTCCAATCAGGAAACTCGCGGTCTTGTTCACCGGCCATTCCGACATTGCTCGCAGGATCATGCCAGGATTGGGCTTGCGGTCCGGATGATCATCTGCCGTGTACGCTGGCAATTTTCCCTCTGCGTGGAAAGGGCAGTGATAGAACGCATCGACGTACGCGCCTTCAACCGCAAGTTCGTCCTGCATGTGCTTGTGGAACTGTGTGACTGCCGACTCATCATAATAGCCCCGCGCAACGCCGGCCTGGTTGGTGACGACAATAACAAGAAATCCCCGATCATTCAGTAGTCGGACGGCCTGGAGCGCACCCGGCATCCATTTCAGATCCTCGGCACGATGCGGATAACCCGTATCCTCATTGAGGACACCATCTCGATCCAGAAAAGCCGCAGGCCGCATGCGCATCGCTGCGGTTTCACGCTGCGCCTGAGCCAGCGTTTCGGGCAGGCCAATGTCGAGAAAATAACCGTCATAGGGGACACCTTCCAGCAGCCCCTCCTGCGCCAATCGCGGGAAGACCTCGGTCTCAATGGACATTGGCCCATCGATACGACCCAAAATCTCTCGGCTCAGGTAATAAACCCCGCCATTGATCAGGCCTGGGCCGGACAGTTCGGGGTTCTTTTCCTCGAAGGCCAAGATGTGATGATCTTCAAGCGTGACAGAGCCATAGCGGGACATGTCCTCAACCCTGCGAAGGGCCAGGCGCCCGCCTCCCCTCACCAATGGCGCAGCTGCTAGCGCGCGTAGGTTGATGTCGAAAAAGGAGTCGCCATTCGACAGGACGAACGTCTCGTCGAGAACAGGCGCGGCCAGTGCCAATGCCCCACCTGTTCCCATCGGCCTGGGTTCGCGAACAACGCGTATATCCGCGTCCCAGATCCGTTTCCCATGATAGACCGATTCGACCTGATCGCCGAGATGGCCGGCAAGAAGTATCAGGTCAGTGAAGCCCATGCGCGCTGCATTTTCCAGCAGTAGATCAAGAAACCTCACGCCGGGCGAAATTTCCTGCATCGGCTTGGGGGTATTTGCAGACAGAGCTCCGAGCCGCGTTCCTCTACCCCCGACCAGGAATAGGGCCTGGCGCGCGCGGGTCATGCAAGCTCCCGCACTTCAGCGCCGTGCAGGGCGGCCTCAAACACATTCTTGGTCCGGTCCAATGTTGCTTTCCAGCTAAAGTGACGTTCGGTCAGGTCAGCTGCACCTTTTTTCAGGCGCGCAGTCAAAGACGCATCCGCCAGGAGGCGCTTCATGGCATCAGAAAGCGCGCCAGCATCCATCGGTGCACACAACAGCACGTTTTCTCCATCGACAAACTCCCGCTCGGGTCGTTCGCCGGTCGTTGTGATCACTGGCAGGTCATGGGCCGCACATGCCGCAATGGAACTATTATTGAGTGCGGCGCCTTCATCGAAGGGAAGGACGGCATAGTCAACAGCGCGCAGATAAAGGGAGCCCACATCGCTGTCGAATGGAAACTCTCCCGTCCAGCTTATTGCATCTTCGATGCCGAACTTCCGAGAAATTGCGTGAAGGTCTTCGACGCTCCAGCCTTCCTTGAACCAGTTAGGCGCCGGACCACCAATGATCGCGAGCCGGGCAGCAGGCGTCTGTTCGCGCAGCAAGCTGAATCCCTCAATCAGGTATTCGAGGCCTTTGCCCCTGTACAGTCGTCCAAAATACGCAAACAGGGGCGCATCCATCGGCACACCCAACAGTTCCCGCCCCCGGCAACGCGAAGCATCGCCGGGCGCACTCATCGGAATGAGAGGCGGTGGCGGAATAATGTCGGCTTTCGCGTGCAATTGCGGTAGGTGCTCCGCGATCCGTTCGAGATGCGACTCCGCCATTGCGATCACGCGGTCACTATCGCGCAACAGTGTTCCATATTCATAGCTTATATTACCCCCCCCCAGCCGGAACGCTGAAAGTTTCAGGGCCGCGCGGGTCCAAAAAGGGTAGGCCTTCGGGCGCACACCGACGGGTGCCGTGATCTGCGTTACGATCTTCGCATTCGGTAGTACGGTCCTGATATGTGTCGGCAACAGGGAAATCATGGGATGAAACTCAAAAGACATACCGACGAACCAGAAGAATACCAGATCTGGATTCAGGGTCTGGGCGGCCTTCAGGATCGGTGCCTGGGCTGACCAGTTCCAGCTCGGAATATCCGCGTGGACCCGACAACCCGTCACACTTGCAGCATTGCCTTGCGAGCTTGTCAGGACATCTACGTCATAGCCGCGCCGGGCGAGCCCTTCACTAAGGCGCGCAATATGATCGGCTTCCGCAATCGGCATGGGTGGAAACACACCCGAGATCACGAGGACTTTGGTCTTGTCCTGTTTCATTAAGTCCGAACTCCAAGTTTTTGTCCTATACGACTGGCTGCATGCCCAAACAGTGTTTGAAGACCCACGCCGGAAGAGGCTTCAACCAGGCGATCCAAAACCAACCGGTTTTCTTCCGCTCGACGGCGCATCGCTGCAATCTTTTGCGGCAGCAGTGACATTTCCTCTGGCACGCCAGCGAGCTGACGTTCGACTTCGGCCACAATCAACTCACGGCTGAGATCGGGTGGATTGATGCGCGATTTCCAATCAATGTCGCTACAGAAATCAGTCACCTTGTCGGAACGGGAGATCGCAAGAAACGGCACGTCCTGTAACACCGAAAACATACAGAAATGATATCGCGTGCTGATCGTCGTTGCGCATTGGGAAATGATTGACATCATCTGTTGGGGAATGAGGTAATCCGTCGGTCCCAATATGGCTGAATCCTTGTGCGCCATCAGTTCCCGGACCTTTTTGGAAGCCGCCCGATCATAGGTCTCCCCATCGCGGGTTTCTGCGAAGAGGAAAAGAATATCGACACCATGGCGCGCAACAAGTTCGTCCAGCGCTGCCGCCATCTCGACAAACAGTTGCGGGGACTTTTCCAACAGATGCGGCTCGGCATTGACGTTCACACCGATCACCGGTCTTTCGCCGAGCCCCAAAGATGCAAAGACTTCACGCCCATAGGCCGGGTCCGCGGGATCAAGCAGCCAAGCCATGTCAGCTGCGACGGCAACATCTTCATCAGCCACGCCGAGTTCCAACAGCCGTTCTCTGTCATTCTTGCTGCGAACGCTCCAGCAAAGTGTGTTGGGGATAATCTGTTCCTGCATGCGCTGACGAGAAACGTCATTGAACAGTTGCTCGACACCAATCCCGACAAAGGCTGTCGGCTTTCCCCAGTTGCGTGCATGCTGCAGGATTCCGCCCACCGTGGCCAATGGCCAGTCGCCCAGACTGTCAGAGATAGGGGTGCCACCTGCAAAAATGTAACCACTGGAAAGGTAAGCTTTGCGCTTGGGCTCAAGGCCCACGATGCCATCCAGATACTGGTAATAGTTGAAAAAGGGTTCGACCTTGCGGCCCTGATTTACACAGCAAATACTTACATCGACCTCAACGCCGTTCCCAAACTGCTTGATCAAGCGCCCGAAGCCGAGGAGCGTCGCCTCGTCCCCGACATTCCCAGCACCATAGAATCCAAAAGGAACTGCCAGTTTCATAAAATCAGCCACTTTCTCAAAAAGGCACGAACTACAATCATCACATGCGACCCTTGGAACACCCAGGTTAACCTCCACACAAGTGCAAAGGCCATACCAGCCAATACGATTCTAACTGATGTGGCACAATCTCTTATCCCAACCAGGCCATGTGTTTTTGCCATCGAAATTGTCGGGTTTGCGTCGCTCGTCTGGAATTCGTGTTTGCACAAGCAGTAAACGAATACGCTTGCGACAGTCGCTGCGCCCTCTAGCGCTTGCGACTAAGATGGACCTTGGATTTAGTCGGTGATATCGGCTCCACGCACAATGACTGGTTGGTTGGGCATTCCGATTGCATTGCCATTCCGGTTCGAGTTCCTCCCGAAAGGAGACACCACTTTGAAAGTTGGTATTTTGGTTGATGTCGTGCCGGGAATCCACGGCGGTATAGCCACAGCTCTTCGCAGCTTGATCACTGCGCTTGGTCGGCTCGAAGGCCCTGAAACGTATGTCCTGATAGTCGACTCGCAGACGCAGATCGACTGGCTGAGCCCGCTTGCCCCAAATCAGTGCTTTGAGATCCGTCCGTCATCTGCGGATGGCACCCTGCGCAAAACGATGCGTGGGGCGAAGAAAATAGTCAAAAAATTGATTGGACGCGGCGGCCACTCCGGTTGGCCAATTGTCCCCTTGTCGGATGGATATCTTGAAAGTCTCGGCCTTGATGTCATCCACTTTCCGACCCAGGGGTTCACATATTGTGCCATCCCGAGTGTCTACAATCCGCACGACCTGCAGCACCTTCACTACCCTCAATTCTTCGATGTGGCCGATCTCGCCTGGCGCGAAACCATATACCGGGCCGCCTGCCGCACCTCCCGGGTCATAATTGTAAACTCCCAATGGATCAAAGATGACGTGGTCGCTCAGTTCGGTCTTGATCCGGCCAAGGTGCAGATAATTCCCGAAGCGGCCCCGACGCAGCTTCTGGCCGAGGTCAGCGGGAACGACAAGGCTGCAACCCGAACCAAATATGCCTTGCCGGACCGTTATATCTTTTATCCAAACAATACTTGGCCGCATAAGAATCACCTGCGCCTGTTCGAGGCGATGGCTTGGCTACGCGACGAGAAAGGCATCACCGTGCCGCTCGTCTCCACCGGTGCGCGGCACGAACCGAGCCGTGAAAAGCTCGACACCCGCATCCGGGAGCTTGGTCTCGAAAACCAGATCCAGCTGCTGGGTTTTGTCTCCAGTGAAGAGTTGCGTGCGATCTACCAAATGGCCCGCTGCCTGATTGTACCGAGCTTGTTTGAAGCCAACAGCCTGCCCATCTTTGAAGCTTGGGCTGAGGGCATCCCGGTGGCGAGCTCAAATGTTACCGCCTTGCCCGAACAGGTCGGCGACGCCGGTCTCCTGTTTGACCCAGTGGACCCGCAGGACATGGGGGCCGTCATCCAGCGCCTCTTCACCGATGATGCGATGTGCACGGACCTCATCGCAAAGGGCAAGGTGCGTCTGGCCGACTTCGACTTCCTGCGCACCGCCCGCGCCAACCGCGCCGTTTACCGTCGCGCTGGCGGCCTTCGCCCCAACCCGCAGGACACTGCGCTTCTGGCAAATGACTGGATGCGCAACCCCCAGCGCGGCTGAGGCCATTCACCTTCATCGAACGAAGGCGGGCGCCCCGATGGCACGTACGTCTTTTGATGAGATGCTTAAGAATTCCTGCCGAGAACGCTCTCGAACACGCCCGCTATACGCGCCACCATGGCATCGTCCACCCGGCGCGAGGTCGGCAGGTTGACACCCGTGCGCGACAACCAGGCGCTGTTCGGGCATTTGCGCGCAAACTTTCGATAGGCCGGCATAGATGACAGGCCGTGGAAGAAAGGGCGCAGGTCGATGTTGACCGCCTTGCAGGCAGCGATCAGCTCTGCGCGCTTGTCTTCGGGTACCTGCGCACAGGAGAACCAGGTCACCGGCTCGACGCGCTGGTCCATAGCCGGCGGGAATGACACGCCTGGAATACCGGAGAGGGCTTTAACATACCGCGCATTAACGTCCGCACGCATCGCCAGCAGCTCATCCATTCGCTCAACTTGGGCGCAGCCAATGGCGGCCTGCATGTTGGTCATACGAAAATTGAAACCTGGCTCTTCGTGCCAATAGCGGCGTTCCGGCCGCATGCCATGATCGCGCAACATGCGCATGCGCGCAGCGATGTCAGCATCATTGGTCAGGCAAATCCCGCCTTCGCCGGTCGTGATGATCTTATTGGCGAAGAAGGAAAAGCTCGAGATGTCCGAGAAGGAGCCAATCGGCTGGCCATCATATTTGGCGCCATGCGCCTCGGCACAGTCTTCGATGATGTAAAGGCCGCGGGCTTTCGCAAGCTCGGCGATCTCCGTCATCTCGGCCGGGCGGCCGAAAACGTGCACTGGCATGATCGCGCGCGTGCGCGGCGTAATCGCCCGCTCAACAGCCTCAGCAGACATGCACCAAGTGTCGCGGTCGACATCGACCAGTACCGGCCGGGCGCCGACATGCATCACTGTGTTGATGGACGCTGCGAATGTCAGGTCCGGGACGATCACTTCATCCCCTTCCCCAATGCCCAGAGTCGCCATTGCGAGATGGAGAGAGACAGTCCCGTTCGACGTCGCTACGCCGTGAGCCATGCCCACCTTATCGGCAAAATCCTGCTCGAATCGTCGGATATAGTCGCCGGTCGAGGAAATCCATGTCGAAAGGAAAGCATCGAATGCATAGCGCATCTCGCGATGCGTCAGGTCTGGTTCGGACACCGGAAGGAAAGGTTGCGGGACATCTTCATCGATACCGATGAGACGGCCTTCGCCGTTCAGCACCGGCTCTACGCCGAGCAGTACGGAAGAAGACCCCCACGGCTCGGCCACATCGCCCAGCGTCTGGCTGGTCAAGTGACCACCTTTGAGGAATGCCTGCCGCATTGCGGCAAGGCTGGCAAAGCCTTTCAGGCGGCCGCCGGCGTCGGTCACAAAGACAAAGCCTCGGCCATTGTCCAGCGCACGTTCGAGGCCCGCGAAGAGCGCATCGGTCTCGACGCAGGTCATGGCAGCAACAGCCGGATCGGTGGTCGTCGTCTTGAGTTCGTTTGCTTCAATCATGTTCAGGAAACCTTGGCACCTGCGGGAAGATAATTAGACGTGAGATCAGGATCATAAAGCACAACCGATGTTCCGCTGCGCTCCATGCGCAAGGGAACATGGGTCATCCCCTTCATAGACTCAAGCACTGGACCGCGCTTGTCTGGTGGCACGAACATCAGAAGGAAGCCCCCGCCGCCTGCACCGAGCAGCTTGCCGCCCAGCGCACCGGCCTGCAACGCCGCCTCATAACGCTCGTCAATCTCAGGATTGGAGACCGACGAATCCAGCGCGCGCTTGTTCATCCACGTCTGGTGCAGGAGTTCACCGAATTCACCAATGTTACAGTTTGGGTCCGTCAGGATCCGCTCCCCTTCACCAACCATGTCATAGATGGCGCGCATTTCCTTCGTACGGTCCGCAAACTTTGCAACCTTGCGCTTTTCGATCTGGTCGGCAAAACGGGTAAAGCCTGTAAAGAACAGCATCATGGAGTCTTCGAGTTCCGCCTTGCGGACACCTGGCAGGTGGATCGGCGTAATATCGTAGTCGCCGTCAGAATTGAAGTCGATACGATTGAGCCCGCCATGGGCGGCGGCGATCTGATCCTGATAACCGACCGTTTCGCCCAAGAGATTTTGCTCGACAAAGATCGCTTCTTTCGCGAGCCTGCGTTTTGAACACAGAAGTTCCTGGTTTCCGTGGAACGCGTGCAACAGCGAAACCGTGAACGAAGAACTGGAGCCGAGACCTGACTTGGACGGAAGGTCGGAGTTGTGAATTATCTCATAGCCCGTTTCGTTGTCCCCGGCATAATGCTTCAGCACTTCACGCACAACAGGATGCTGGATCTCGTTGATTGTGTTCACTTCTTCCAGCATTCCCCATGCGACCCGATAGTTGAAATCGAAAACCGCAGGCAGTCGACGCAGCTGGATATAGATATACTTGTCGATCGAGGTCGACAGTACAGCTCCCTTTTCACCCCGCTCAATCCACGCGGGGTGGTCAGTGCCACCTCCAAAGAAGGATACGCGAAGCGGGCTACGGACGATAATCATGGCTCAGCCCTCAAACGTTTGAGTAGCGTGAGTTCCGGATCATCCGGTAGCCGCGCATCAACTCGGCGATGCCGCGATCAAGCGACCAGTCCGGGCGCCAGCCTGTCGCCTCCACCTTTTCGTTAGAGACGATATAGTCTCGCTTGTCCGGGTCTTCCCCGATTGGCGCCTCCAGATAGACGAAGTTTGGAACGTGCTTCTGGATGGTCTGGCAAAGTTCAATCTTGGAGAGATTGGCATCCGACAGGCCGAGATTGTAAGCCTCTCCGCGCATCGTATCAAAATTCTCGATGGCGTGCTCGAAGCCTTTGACGACATCGCGGATGTGAATGTAGTTGCGCTTGAAGTGACCCTCGAAAATGACAACCGCGCGGTCGGTTACGGCGCGCCAGGTAAAATCGTTGACCAGCAGGTCCAGACGCATTCGCGGTGACATGCCGAACACGGTTGCAAGCCGCAGTGTTACACCATTGCCATTGTTGAGAACTGCCTTCTCGGCCTCCACCTTGGTCACGCCGTACAGAGAGATCGGGTTCAGCGGGGTTTCCTCGGTGCAAAACTTGCCCGACTCACCGATGCCGTAGCCGGAATTGGTGACCGGATAGACGACGATCTGGGACTTCGACGTCCGCTTGACCAGGTCGATGACCGCGTCCTGGTTCAGAGTCTTGGCAGCAATCGGGTCGGCCTTGCAGAGCGGTGCGCCAACCAGAGCAGCAAGCGGGATCAGTACGTCATGCTTTGGCACCAGATCGTCCAGGACACGGTGATCACGCGCGTCGCCGCGGATCGGGGTAAAGCGCTCGTTCGCACAGACCGCCGCTAGTTCAGTGTCACCGCGTTCAAACGTGTCCAACACGGTGACTTCGTGTCCCGCATCGAGCAGCTTCGGGACCATGATCGACCCGATATAACCTGCACCACCTGTAATCAGAATTTTCATTTCGTCCTCAACTCCGTCCCTATTCGCGCATGACGCGCGCTGCGCTCGCCCGATGCAACTCTCGGACCATACGACGCTGCACTGAAACGCTGATTATGTGGCAAATTCGCCCTTCGTCACGCACCATACATCTATGGCGGGTGTATACGGGAGAGGCGTCCACGTCACCTGTCCACGTATGGGAAAAAAGTCCGCACCACAATAGTCGGACCTGCAGGGGTAAGACGCCCATAATCCAGCAATATTTCCGTCCCGGCGATCCGCAAGCCACGCGCTCGTTCCGAGCACAACGCGGCCATCGGATCGACGAAGCAAACGCCTGCCCGCGCGGCGATTGTCGCACGCAATGCATTCATCGGCATGCAAGCCGGCAATGGCCGCACCGCCAACCAGCAGGAACCAGACAGAAGGCAGGATTTCGACACAAGCCAGCAGGAACACCAGAGCGACCATCCATTGCCGATCGTCGGTCGCGAAGCCGATCACCTTAGTCGCAAATTTTCAATCACACTGTGTCCGGTCGCTGCGGTGTGGTTCAGGCGGGCGACCTCGGGGCGTTTGCGTGAACCTGGCGCTCGATCCAATCATAGGTCTTCTCGAGGCCCGCGATCAGGGGCTGGCTCGGAGCCCAGTCTAGTTCCTGACGGATCAGCGAGTTTTCCGAATTGCGCCCGCGCACGCCCGTCGGGCCGGGAATATTGTTGCGGATGATCGTCTTGCCGGCAATCTTGGCAATCATGTCGGACAGCTGGTTGATCGTCACCATCTCATCCGAACCGATATTCAATGGCTCGGTTACGTCAGACCGCGTCAGGCGCACCGTGCCTTCGACGCATTCGTCGACATACAGGAACGAGCGCGTCTGCAGGCCATCTCCCCATATCTCGATCGCGTCACCGGATTTCGCCTTGGCGATCTTGCGGCACAGCGCAGCCGGCGCTTTCTCGCGGCCACCATCCCAGGTGCCCTGCGGACCAAATATATTGTGGTAGCGGGCAACGCGTGATTCCATGCCGCGGCAGCGTGCATAAGTGAGGTACAGGCGTTCGGAGAATAGTTTCTCCCAGCCATATTCGCTGTCGGGGGCGGCCGGATAGGCCGAGTCTTCACGGCAGTTCGGATTGTCCGGGTCCTCCTGATTGTAGGCCGGGTACATGCAGGCCGACGAGGAGTAGAAAATCCGCTTGCAGTTTCGTTTGTAGGCCGCATCCAGGACGTTCAGGTTGATCGTCGCCGAATTGTGCATCACGTCGGCATCATTGTCGCCTGTGAAGATATAGCCGGCGCCGCCCATGTCGGCGGCCAGCTGGTAGATCTCGTCGAACTTGCGGTCCAGAACTTCGCGCACAAGGGACGGGTCACGCAAGTCGCCCATGACAAAGTCATCGGCCTCGGTCTCAGTGAACTCGTTCTTCTTCAGGTCAACACCCCGGACCCAATAACCCTCGCGCTTTAACCGTCGGACCAGATGCCCCCCAATAAAACCACCCGCACCGCAAACCAAAACCGACTTCATCACTTCATACCCTATGCAAATCGCCTATTCGGCTCACCCACTTGCAAGTGACGTACCAGCCGAACCACCTAACCTTTGTCCTTTACCAGAAAGACTATTGCTTTCACAAACCTCGCCAAAAGAACTCAAAAAATTAGGTTGAATTACTGAAGCCCCAGGCATGGCGCGTCGCAAGCGCCGCGGCTTCCGGGGGACAGGGAAATACCCCGAGCAATTGCCGAGAGTGAACGGCCCGCCGCAGGTGTTCCGCCCAATGTCTTGTTACCGGTTGCTTGGCTCAGGAGCGAGCGAAGTGCGTCAAATAGTATTTTTTTCTATTAATTACAGTCAGTTAAACTTTCTATAGTTTGCGAAATTGGCCCAAAACGCCCCCAAAACCTGCCCAAATGGATGTCGGGGGAATACTTCCAATCCGTTCCCATCGCCGCCTTGGCAAGAAAAGCGATGTGGCGCCATACGAAACCCAGCAGATCGACACTGCCGAAGCAGAGCTCATCAAGCTCGTCGTCTCGCGCGCTGTCGAACCTGAGCGCCTGCATCTGATGCCGCAATTGCCCAACGATGCCACGCCGCCAGTGTTTGACCTCGATACCGATCAAAGCGACGATCACTTCTTCGAAGACCTGAAGGTAGATTTCGACAACGCCATCGACATGCCAAAGCGCTGGAGGAGAATGAGACGAACAAGTCAATTGCACGCAAGCTGATCGATATCGATACACAGCCATCGCTTCGGATCGATCGGGCCGGGAAAATTCTCAGGTCCAGCACACCCGCGACTGGTTCGTTGGCATGGCAATCTGGGTAATCGCCGTCTGGGTGAACCAGGAGGCGTTGTCGCCCGGTTACAGGATCAGCTCCGGCAGACAGGTCCGGACCTTTAGTGAGCAGGCCAGCGTCTTTTGCCACATCATCAAGCCAGGCTGGATGATGTGGGGTAGAGTCCTGAAGTAGCGGATCGGACCCCCGGGTTTTTTAGAGGCTCAACACCAGGATCGATCAGCTCAAGGTCGGTTCCCCTGACAATGACCCGACACGGGCTTTATCCTACCGCCTTCATCTGCACTTGTGTGGCTCTTGTGCCGCCAACACCATAGAGGTTCACCTTAAGACTGGACATGGCATTCACAAGTGCGTTCGGCGCGTAGACCACTTTGCCAACAGGGGCGATGTTCGGGAAGCGCTCAAAAATGCGCTCATAGGACAGCCGTAATTGCATCTGAGCGATGCGTGCTCCGAGGCACTTGTGGACGCCATGACCGAAAGCGAGATGCTTGTCGACATTATCGCGCATCATGTCGAATACATCCGGGTTAGGGAAAATCTCCGGGTCGCGGTTTGCCGCGCCGTACCACATGGCTACCTTCTCATCCTTGGCGATTTTTTGACCGTTAAGTTCAAAGTCCTGAAGGGCCGTGCGGCGCATATGCTTTACCGGAGAGACCATGCGCAGTGCCTCCTGAGACATGCGCGGGATAAGTGACGGGTCATCCAGCACCATCTGGCGCTGGTCAGGAAACGTTGTCATCAGTTCGATCGTGCCTGTCAGGGAGTTGCGGGTCGTATCGTTCCCGGCAAAAATGATCAGCAGCCAGGAGCCATCGAGATATTCCTGGCTCAACTCTTCACCTTCTAGTTTCGATTGCGCGATTAACGTGAGCAGGTCTTCGCGCGGATTGGCACGACGGTCAGCCATCACGCGTTCCCCATAGGCGAACATCTCGTTCACCGTCTTGTAGAATTTCAATGGAAACAGCGGCTCTCTCAGGAACACCTGGAGCGGATTCGACAAGTATTGGGAAGCCATCTCCAGATAGTGCATCCAGTATACGATTTTGGGTCGGTCAGCTTCATCCACGCCCAGCATTTCGCAGAGCGTGAAGAGCGGCACTTGCTCGGAGAACAGTTTTACAAAGTCCAGTTCCGGACCCTTGCGTTCCATCTCATCGAGAAGCTGGTCAATCTTCTGGCTTAAACGATCACGGATTTTGGCCACATAGGCTGGAACGAAGAAATCCTTCTGCTGGATGCGCATCTCCATATGATGCGGCGCGTCGAAATTGATGAGCGAGTTGAAAGCCGCAGGGATCAACTTTTTCGGGCGCCATTGGTCACGTGGCATCACAGCAAGATTGATACTGCCACGTTGGGACGAAAAGACCTCCGGGGCGAGCTCGACAGTTTTGACGTCCTCGTATCGGCTGACAGACCAAAAACCGGAAAACTTCTTTTGACCCGGGGACCATAGGATTGGTGCCTCCTCGCGCATACGCTTGTAGAAGGCGTGCGGGTGGCCAGAAGTCCATGAGGCTGGATTGGCAAGGTCAAATCCGCCCAGCATCGGATAAACGCCTTGATAGGTTGGGTTCATTTGCCCGCTATCAACAAGGATTTCGTCACTGATAAGCTGCATGGTCGATCCTCATTCGTTTGATTGGCTTGGCTATCAGATATTATTCAAGCTTGAAATCTTCTCGCAAGGTCACCCTGCGACGACGCAGCCACGATCTGCTCAGTTGAATAGTGCTTGTTCCTCACCGGCTTCCTCCTTTTAGGAAATCCGCTGGAAAACTAACACACTTTCCGGACCACTTTCACCAGATCACGTCACTTCCACGCAGCAGCGAGCATGCGCCTAAACTCCCATAGTAAGGCGGTGTGTAAGCAATGTCGTTTTTCTCGCGGGCTGGCTGCCGATCGTCGGTCTTGCCATGATTGCATCCGGACTCGAGTTGATCATCGGACATGTTTGCCCGATGGCCTTTTCGGTGCTTGCGCAATGCTACCTTGCTCTCATTCTTGCGATTCTGATTGGCGGCGTGTGGGCATCAGGCTTGGTCCGTCTTCGCAGTTCAAGAACAGGCCTGGGGACGCGCTTATGAAACTGGTTCAACTTTTATTCGTATGTGCCTTCATCGCCGGTTGCACGGGCACCTATCTCGCAGCCATTGCCCCGAACGCCTGGGAACTTTCCGGTCGGGTCCCTTCAAAGGGCGACAAGCCACTTCTCCATGAAAACGCAGAGATGCTCTCCGTTACAAACAGAAATCGCGTGGACAATTCGAGCGGCTATGGCGACGACCGGTCGAGTTCGATGGCTTTCGGGCACGTCACCGTTGAAGCCGCCAACATGAGTTCGCAGGAATATGCCGGCTACATGACGGGGCATGCGAATGACAATGTGCGTCCCATCTGCGCCCACGCACGCATTGCAGAAGCCGTTCGATTTCCGGGCACTCCACTTGCCTTCGCGATAGACAAGGGCGTCCTCACCCGCGACAGACCCGCTGTCGCGGCATACAAGCACGCCGGCGCCCAGTTGCGGAACGAACTGACTCGCGAACTTGCGGAGCGCGGAACGGGAAAGGTTGTGCTCTTCGTGCAAGGCTTCAATAGCAGCTTTGAAGATAGCGCAATCAACCTGTTTGAACTTTGGTCCGCATTCGGAAGGGCCGGATTTCCTCCGCTCTTCAGCTGGCCTGTCGGAGGACACAAGGTGCTTGGCTATCTTGGTGAAACCCAGAACGGCGATTTTTCGGTCTACCATCTGAAGGAGACCCTGCGGCTCATTGCTGCAACAGAGGCTGTCGACGAAGTCGTGGTCATCGCACACAGTCATGGCGCCTCGGTTGTCACGTCAGCCTTGAGGGAGTTACTGATCGAGTCCCGCGGGGCAGGCCTATCGATGCGCGACACGTATCGGATCGAAACCCTGATACTGACCGCTCCGGACATTGATCTGGGTGTCATGGAGCAGCGCCTCGTCGCCGAAACGTTCGGGATCGGACTCGGGCAGATAAACGTTTATCTATACCCGGACGATAACGCTCTTGGTGTCGCACGCTGGCTGTTTGGATCGCTCAGGTTTGGAGCGGCCCGGCCCGAACAAATGTCTCGGGAATCGCGCGCTGTGTTTCAGGGCGTGAAGCCAGTCTACCTTATCCTCGTGCAAGACGCTGGCGAATACGACCGGCATAACTATTTTCGACGCCACCCAGTCGTGCTGTCGGATATTGCGATCACGATACGCACCGGCGCCAGGCCGGCTGACCCGGAGCGACCGCTCGAGCACCTCGATCTCAATTTCCAGAGCATCGACAAGACCTACACTCCCTCCTGCTTTGGCTCGTCAAACAGGTCCGGCCAATGAAAATCACCCTTCCCCCAGCCCCACCCGGGCTGTCATGATGCGTCCTGCAGCGTCAGGATAATGCGCCGACTCCCGCGTGGTTCTTCGATGATCTGAACCGAGCTCGCACCGCCATAGCCCCCTCCAGACACACTCAGTACCATAATACCGCGTCGATTGCTGACTTCCTCAACCTGAATATCCGTGTCGAGTCCCCACTGCACAATGGTATCTCGGATTTCTGCCTGCAAGGTCATCGTCCGAGCCTGTAGCTGATGAGCGGGCGGAACCGACCCAACGTCGGTCTTGCTATAAATACGACGGTCATGCGGTAGGGGAAAGTGCCTCGGCAACCAGTCAGGCGCTGACACGTCCGCCCGACCGAGCAGGCGATCGGTCTCCGCATCGGTGCCCGTTTTGACCGTTGAGCGGTCGCTGCGGTCTGATGCGGACTCTTTTGAATCGGGCAACGCGCTGCCGGAACAGGCTCCCGTCAGGACGATGCCCGCCAGCAGCACAGCTATGGTTGCTCTTGAAGGCCAATGTATCATGCCCAACCCTTTCGCGGTCTGGCGCGCTCAACGCACCGTTCACTATTGGAAACGCAAGCCCGGGCCTGTTTCCGCCACCGTTCACGCACAGGGTGCGAAATACCAAAGTGATGACAAGGCAGCCTGGGTCCCTGCAGCTGACCGGTTCGATGGCGGAGAAACTGTGTGAAATGCGTTTGATTCCGTGGGCCCGTCTGCGGCTTGTAGAAGAGGAAATCATCATGACAAAATCAGTAGTCGATCGCCGTTTTTTGCTTGCGGCCTTAGCAATTGGCGCCCTGGGCAGCATGCAGGCATGTGTGGCCGTTGCAGGAGCTATGACTGAATCTGGTGTTTGAGCGGTTTGAAGGTTGGCGGCGTATCTGGTTGTTTTGTTGTTGTGAGACAGCAACCCAACCCAAGGAGATACACCACCATGGAAACGAGTAACATTGTTGAT
>Ga0209491_10004218_pt1 | contig 22419 bp, 19 predicted proteins | sample BON02_FD_187213 | JGI IMG/M metagenome (GOLD analysis project Ga0209491, IMG submission 187213) | Freshwater microbial communities from Lake Bonney liftoff mats and glacier meltwater in Antarctica - BON-02 (SPAdes) (version 2) | ecosystem: Environmental > Aquatic > Freshwater > Ice > Glacier... | reverse complement strand
CACCGCATTGGTCGGTGGCCTCGACTTCGTGTTCAGCGATCTCTCCCAGTGGTTCTACTCGAGCTGACACCGACATGACCGACGACCTGACTGAGACCACTGACATGAGCAACGACGACACCCCCAACGACGACACCCCCACCGACGACTCCGCCCTGAGCCCCATCGACCTCCTCCCCGTCGGTGACGCCGACGTCTTGGCCGAGGTGGCCGACTCCGACGAGATCGCCGACCCCACCAGCGAACTCGACATCGCGGAAGCTCCTGATTCGGATGTCCCAGCCGATGACTCTGACGACGCCGATGCGGACACAGCTGCCGAGGGAAGCGTCAGCGACGAGGCAGACGAGGCGCGAGAAGGAAGCGAAGCGGACGACGAGCCCGCCACTGAAAATGGCGAAGCGGTCGACGAGCCCGCCACTGAAGTCGACGATCCCACCATGCGTCCGGGTCAGTGGTATGTGGTGCACACGCAGTCCGGCTACGAGAAGAAGGTCACGGCGAATCTCGAAGCCCGCATCCAGTCGATGAACATGGAGGACAAGATCTACGAGATCGTCATCCCCATGGAAGAGGTCGACGAGTTCAAGAACGGCAAGAAGCAGACCGTGCAGCGCAAGGTCTTCCCCGGCTACTTGCTGGTTCGCTGCATGATGGACGACGAGTCGTGGTATTGCGTGCGCAACACGCCTGGTATCACCGGGTTCGTCGGCCAGAGCCGCCACGGCCAGAAGCCGACCCCGCTGTCACGCCGTGAGGTCAAGACGTTCCTCACTCCCAAGACCGAGGGCGTCGACGCAGCACCGCGCCGCAAGGCCAAGCTCGACTACGAAGAAGGCGAGAGTGTCCGCGTGAAGGAAGGTCCGTTCGCCGACTTCACCGGCGAGATCGCCGAAATCAACGCCGACCACATGAAGCTGAAGGTCCTCGTCAACATCTTCGGTCGCGAGACCCTGGTGGAGATGGACTTCAGCCAGGTCGCCAAACTCTGATTCGCCGCCGGCGACGGAACACATTCGAACACGAAACCCAAAGGGAACATCGCCATGGCGAAGAAGAAAATACTCACGGTCGTCAAGATCCAGATCCAGGCCGGTAAGGCCAGCCCCGCGCCACCAGTCGGTACGGCGCTCGGACCGCACGGCATCGCGATCATGGACTTCGTGAAGGCGTACAACGCCCAGACCGAAGCGCAGGCCGGCACCGTGGTGCCGACCGAGATCACCATCTACGAGGACCGCACGTTCACGTTCGTCCTCAAGACGCCGCCGACCGCGGTGTTGATCCGCGAGAAGGCCGGCCTGCCCAAGGCGTCCAGCACGCCGGGTTCGGTCGTTGCTGGTTCGATCACCGAGGCACAAGTCGAAGAGATCGCCACCATCAAGCTGCCCGACCTCAACGCCTACGACATGGACGCCGCCAAGCTCCAAGTCCGCGGCACCGCCCGGTCGATGGGCATCGAAGTCAAGTAGTCAATCATCTCGATCGGGGTCAGACCCCAATCGAGATTCCACCAACGCCTCGACCGGATTCACCTCGACCGGCGGGCTCAACACCGAGGGAGACACACAATGTCAGGCAAGAAGTACGCAAACGCGCTGAAGCAGTTCGACCGTGACCAGTTCTACGGTCCGGCCGAAGCTGTGGGCCTCGTGAAGACGATGGCGTCGGCCAAGTTCGACGAAGGCATCGACATCTCGATCCGCCTCGGCGTCGATCCCCGCAAGGCCGACCAGATGGTGCGCGGCACCGTCGCATTGCCTGCCGGCACCGGCAAGGACATCCGCGTTGCGGTGTTCGCCACCGGCGAAGCCGCCGACGAAGCACGCGCCGCCGGCGCCGACATCGTCGGCGCCGACGACCTCGCCGCCGAGGTCGAGGGCGGCAAGATGGACTTCGATCTCGTGATCGCAACCCCCGACATGATGCCCGTCGTCGGTCGTCTCGGCCGCGTCCTCGGCCCCCGTGGCCTGATGCCGAACCCCAAGACCGGCACGGTCACCACCGATGTCGGCAAGGCCGTCGAAGACTTCAAGGGCGGCAAGGTCGAGTATCGCACCGACCGCTACGGCAACGTGCACGTGCCGCTCGGCAAGGTCAGCTTCGAACCGGCTGCGCTCGAACAGAACTTCCGGGCCGTGATCGACGAGATCCAGCGAGCGAAGCCGGCCTCGGCCAAGGGCCGCTACCTGAAGAAGATCACCGTGTCGTCCACGATGGGCCCTGGCGTCCACGTCGACACGGGTCGGCTCAAGCCGGAGTAGGCTTCGAGATCCACATACGAAAACGGTCGCTCGCCCGAGACCGTTGGTCCCCGAACTGTCCTGAACTGTTCGGGGGTAATGGGTTCGCCCCGCCAACTGAGGTGCATATCGCCGAAGAACCACTGCCCGACGCGTCGTCGCCAGTGTGCTCCTCGTCGGTGTTCGCATCTGATGCGAGCACCACGAGTTGAGCGAGAGGAGGTATGCACACATGACAACGACAACGACAACCACACCGCTGGGACGAAGCGAGCCCCGCGCCGACAAGATGGCCATCGTCGAAGAGATCACCGCCAAGCTGAACAACAGCGTGGCGGTGTTCGTCTCCGAGTACCGAGGACTGTCGGTCGGCCAACTGGCCAACCTGCGGGCCCCGCTGCGCGAGGCCGGCGCCGAGCACAAGGTGTACAAGAACACCCTTGCTCGTCTCGCCGCCACGAACGCCGGCTTCGAAGCACTCAACGAGTACTTGCTCGGGCCAACGGCGCTCACGTTCGTCACCGGTGATTCGGTGGCGGCTGCGAAAGCGCTGCTCGACCAGAGCAGGGCGAACCCGCTGCTCGTCATCAAGGGCGGCATGTTGGGTGACAGCCCGATGTCGGCCGATGACGTCAAAGCACTCGCCAGCCTGCCGTCGCGCGAAGAACTGCTGGCCCGACTGGCCGGCGCGTTCCAGGCGCCCCTGGTCAAGACCGCTGGTCTGCTCCAGGCGCTCCCACGAAACTTCGCCTACGGCCTGTCAGCACTCATCGAGAAGCAGTCGGCCACCGAGGCCGCCTGACCCGAACGACATCCATTCACACATTCACCCGAAAAATCACGTGGATGTTGCGCTGAGCGCAACGAATCCGCGAGATTTCGGACTTTTACTGAACACAACAGGAGAAAACAATGTCCACCAAGGAAGAGATCCTCGAAGCGATCGGCAGCATGACCGTGATCGAGCTCAAGGAACTGCTCGACGCCTTCGAAGAGAAGTTCGACGTCACCGCTGCCGCCCCGATGGCAATGGCAGCAGCAGCACCCGCCGGCGGCGGCGACGCCGCTGCTGAAGAAGAGAAGGACGAGTTCGACGTCGTCCTCGCGAGCGCCGGCGCACAGAAGATCCAGGTCGTCAAGGTCGTCAAGGACCTGCTCGGCGTGGGTCTGAAGGACGCCAAGGACCTCGTCGACGCCGCGCCGAAGGCCATCATGGAGAAGGCCACCAAGGCCGATGCCGATGCCGCCAAGGCGAAGCTCGAAGAAGTCGGCGCCACCGTCGAACTGAAGTGATCGCAGGGCCGTTCGGCCCTCGTTCGGCATTGTGATGCAGCACCCCGGGGGATCATCTCCCGGGGTGTTGCGCGTCAAGATGCGATGACAGTTCGCCTCGAATGCTTGACATCGGTGGCCGAATTCTTTATCTTGACCGGCAATTCGGCGAATGAACCGTCCCGCTCGACGAAACAGCGTCGAGGTCGGTTGACGTTGTGCGTCCTGCGCCGATAGCATTTGCCGTTGCCGTGTGTTCCCTGTTCTCCCACCGTCCCTTCGGTCCGGATCAGCGCGCCCGGTATCACGTCGCAGCATTCTGCGTCGTCCACCCTCGATTTTTTGGAGAGTGATCCGTGGCGACTCGTCCCGTGTCCCGTGAACGCTATTCGTTCGGCAACCTCAAGGAGCCGCTCGAACTCCCCGACCTGATCGCGGTGCAGCGCGAAAGTTTCGAATGGTTCCTCAACGAGGGCCTCGCGAACACGTTCCGCGACATCAGCCCGATCAAGGACTTCTCCGAGTCGCTGCAGCTCGAACTCGAGTTCGACCCGTTCGACGAAGACCTGCGCCCGCCGCCCAAGTTCACGGTCGAGGAGTGCAAGGAAAAGGACATGACCTATAGCGCGCCCGTGTTCGTGCGCGCCCGGTTCATGAACCGCAATACGGGTGAGATCAAGGAACAGACCGTCTTCATGGGCGACTTCCCGATCATGACCGACAAGGGCACGTTCATCGTGAACGGCACCGAGCGCGTGGTCGTGTCGCAGCTGGTCCGAAGCCCGGGCGTCATCTTCGAGCCGGGCGAGCGGTTCCGTCTCCGCAACCTCACCAAGCACCAGCTCGTCAAGGGCACGATCCACCCGTACCGCGGTGAGTGGATGGAGTTCGACGTCGAACACAAGCCCGGCAAGGACGTCACCGCCGGCACCCGCGTCGCCCGCAAGCGCCGCCTCGGCATCTTCACGATGCTTCGTGCGCTCGGCTACGACGAGGAGAACGCCCCCGGCTTCCTCGACCGCTTCGTCAACCACTTCGACTTCCTCGAAGGCCAGTGGGACAAAGAGCGCGACATCGCCCCCACTCAGGACGAGGCACTCGTCGAGATCTACAAGCGGGCGCGCCCGGGCGAGCCGCCCACGGTCGAGTCGGCCAAGGCCTACTTCCGCAACGCGTTCTTCGAGAGCCGTCGCTACGACCTGAGCCGCGTCGGTCGCTACAAGCTCAACCGCAAGCTCGGCGACGAGGTCGCAGGGCTCGGCGCACTGTTCGGCCTCGAAGGTGCACTCAACTCCGAGGGCGAGCCGCTGCTCGACTATCCCGACGAGAACCAGAACGTGCTCAGCCGCTGTGAGGTGCTCGCGTCGATCAGCTACATGCTGCACCTCGTCAAGCAGGAGCCCGGCTACCGCCTCGACGACCAGGACCACTTCGCGAACCGTCGCATCCGCTCGGTCGGCGAATTGATCCAGAACCAGGTCCGCATCGGCCTCAGCCGTATGGAGCGCGTCGTGCGTGAGCGCATGACCACCCAGGACGTCGAGGCGATCACGCCGCAGACGCTCATCAACATCCGACCGGTCGTGGCTGCGATCAAGGAGTTCTTCGGAACGTCCCAGCTGTCGCAGTTCATGGACCAGGTGAACCCGCTGTCCGGCCTCACCCATCGCCGCCGCCTGTCGGCGCTCGGACCGGGCGGTCTGTCTCGTGAGCGTGCCGGCTTCGAAGTGCGCGACGTGCACTTCAGCCACTACGGCCGCATGTGCCCGATCGAAACTCCGGAAGGCCCGAACATCGGCCTGATCGGCGGTCTGTCCACCTATGCCCGCGTCAACGAGTTCGGCTTCATCGAGAGCCCGTACCGTGAGGTCAAAGACGGCAAGGTCACCGGCAAGATTGTCTACATGGCCGCCGACGAAGAAGAGAACTACGTCGTCGCCCAGGCCAACACGCCGCTCGACGACGATGGCAACATCCTCGCACCGCGCACCCTCGTGCGTCGCTCCCCGCAGTCGGCCAGCCTCGAGGATCTGCGCAAGATGCTCGAAGCTGAGAGCTTCTTCGGTGCCACCACGGACATCGGCTACGTGCCGCCCGAGGAGGTCGACTTCATCGACGTGTCGCCCAAGCAGATCGTGTCGGTCGCCACGGCGCTGATCCCGTTCCTGGAACACGACGACGCCAACCGTGCGCTCATGGGCGCCAACATGCAGCGCCAGGCGGTGCCGTTGATCCGCGCCGAGGCGCCATACATCGGTACCGGCATCGAGAACCGTGCCGCCCGCGACGCTGCCGACCTGATCCAGGCGATCGACGACGGCGAGGTCACCGAGGTGTCTGGCGAGTCGATCACGGTGCAGTACAAGACCGAAGGCAAGCGGGTCTACCGACTCGCCAAGTTCCGCCGGTCCAACCAGGACACCTGCATCAACCAGCGACCCCGCGTGGTCGAGGGCGACAAGGTGGTCAAGGGATCGATCATCGCCGACGGTCCCTCCACCGACGAGGGCGAACTGGCCCTCGGCAAGAACCTGCTCGTGGCGTTCATGCCATGGGAGGGCTATAACTTCGAGGACGCGATCATCCTGTCCGAGCGCTTGGTGAAGGACGACGTGCTCACGTCGATCCACATCAAGGAGCACGAGGTCGATGCCCGCGACACCAAGCTCGGCCCGGAAGAGATCTCGCGAGACATCCCGAACCTGAGCGACGACATCCTCGCCGACCTCGACGACCGCGGCATCATCCGCGTCGGCGCCGAAGTCGGCCCTGGTGATGTCCTCGTCGGCAAGGTCACGCCGAAGGGCGAGACCGAGCTCACCCCCGAAGAGCGCCTGCTGCGCGCCATCTTCGGCGAGAAGGCCCGCGAGGTCCGCGACACCAGCCTCAAGGTGCCGCACGGCGAGGTCGGCAAGGTCATCGACGTCAAGGTGTTCAACCGTGACGACGGCGACGAACTGCCGCCCGGCGTCAACCAGCTCGTGCGGGTCTACGTGGCCCAGAAGCGCAAGATCTCGGTCGGCGACAAGCTCGCTGGTCGCCACGGCAACAAGGGCGTCATCTCCAAGATCCTGCCGATCGAGGACATGCCGTACACCGCCGACGGCCAAGCGGTCGACATCATCCTCAACCCACTCGGCGTGCCGAGCCGCATGAACGTCGGACAGGTGCTCGAAGCCCACCTCGGCTACTGCGCCCGTTGGGGTTGGACCAACCCGGACGGCACCACTGTCGGCGATGCGCCGATCCGAGGCACCGAGACCAAGACGCGGCCCAACACCAAGCCGTCCACGTTCGTGTCGACGCCGGTGTTCGACGGCGCCAACTGGGACGAGAAGGAGAAGTCGGGTGACCATCCGACGATCCAGGAGATCCTCGAGCAGCTCAACCCCGAGGCGGCCAACGGCGATCGCCTCGTCGGTACCAACGGCAAGCTCGAGCTGTACAACGGCCGCACCGGCGACAAGTACGACAACCAGATCACCTGCGGGTACATGTACATCTTGAAGTTGGCCCACCTGGTCGACGACAAGATCCACGCCCGCTCGACCGGCCCGTACTCGATGATCACCCAGCAGCCGCTCGGTGGCAAGGCCCAGTTCGGTGGACAGCGATTCGGCGAAATGGAAGTGTGGGCTCTCGAGGCCTACGGCGCGGCCTACTGCTTGCAGGAGCTGCTCACCATCAAGTCCGACGACGTGCTCGGCCGTGTCCGTGTATACGAAGCAATCGTGAAGGGCGACAACATCCCCGAACCGGGTGTGCCCGAGAGCTTCAAGGTGCTCATGAAGGAGATGCAGGCACTCTGCATCAACGTCGAAGTGCTCACCGAGGACGGCCACGAGATCGAGATGCGCGACCTCGACGACGAGGTGTACCGCGCTGCCGAGGAACTCGGCATCGACATCTCACGCCCCGAGCGCGGCACCGACGAAGACGACGCACGACGCGAACGCGAAAAAGCCGAACGCACCGCCCGTTACTAGACCGCTCGTGGTGGTCGCAGAGGGGTCAGACCCCAGATGCGACCACCGTGAAGCGCAAGTCCGTCAGCAGACGGGGTGCGTTGAATCTGGGGTCTGACCCCTGGCTCCGGCCAGAGACCCGAACGAAGAGATGACCAGAACACCCGAGAGCGATTACGAGGAACCACATGCTCGACGTCAACATGTTCGACCAACTGAAGATCCGTTTGGCCACGGCGGACCAGATCCGCAACTGGTCCCACGGTGAGGTGAAGAAGCCCGAAACCATCAACTACCGCACGCTGCGTCCCGAGAAGGATGGCCTGTTCTGCGAGAAGATCTTCGGGCCGACCCGCGACTGGGAGTGCTACTGCGGCAAGTACAAGCGCGTCCGCTTCAAGGGCATCATCTGCGAGCGCTGCGGCGTCGAGGTCACCCGCTCGAAGGTTCGCCGCGACCGCATGGGCCACATCGAGTTGGCTGCTCCCGCCGTGCACATCTGGTACCTGCGCGGTACCCGTTCGTGGCTCGCCTATCTCCTCGCCGGCATCGAGCCGAAGGAAGAGCTCAAGGCCAAGATGCTCGAGAAGGTCATCTACTTCGCGGCTCATCTCGTCAGCTGGGTCGACGAGGACGGGCGCCACGAGGCACTGACGAACCTCGAAGCCGAATACCTCGAAGAGCGTGACGCCATCCAGAAGGAGATGGAGCTCGCGATCGATCGTCGCTACAAGGAGCTCGAGGAAACCGCAGCCGAGGCCGAGAAGGAAGATGCGAAGGCCGCCGATCTGAAGAAGATCCAGAAGGAAGCCGACAAGGAGATCGAAGGCATCCGCGAGCGCTACGACATCGAGCTCGACCTGATAGCACGTACCTGGGACGAGTTCAAGAGCCTCCACGCCCGCAAGATCATCGAAGACGAGATGCTGTGGCGCGAGATGCGCGACAAGTACGGCGAGTACTTCGAGGGCGGCACCGGCGCCGAGGCGATCAAGTCGCTCATCGACCGCATCGATTTCGACGAAGAAGAGATCAAGCTCCGCAACGCGATCGACCCCCAAGAGGGTCAGAAGCCGCTCAGCGCTCAGCGCAAGCAGAAGGCGATCAAGCGCCTGAAGATCGTGGCGTCGTTCAACCGGCGTGACGAGCATGGTCGTCGTACGAACGACCCGAAGGCGATGATCCTCGATGTCGTCCCGGTGATTCCGCCGGAACTGCGCCCGATGGTGCAGCTCGACGGTGGTCGCTTCGCCACCTCCGACCTCAACGATCTCTACCGCCGTGTGATCAACCGCAACAACCGGTTGGAGCGTCTGCTCAACCTGGGTGCGCCGGAGATCATCATCAACAACGAAAAGCGCATGTTGCAGGAGGCCGTCGACGCACTGTTCGACAACGGTCGCCGCGGCCGGCCGGTGACCGGACCGGGCAACCGTCCCCTGAAGTCGCTGTCCGACATGCTCAAGGGCAAGCAGGGCCGGTTCCGCCAGAACCTGCTCGGCAAGCGCGTCGACTACTCGGGCCGTTCGGTCATCGTGGCCGGCCCGACGCTGAAGCTGCACCAGTGCGGTCTGCCGAAGCTGATGGCGCTCGAGCTGTTCAAGCCGTTCGTGATGAAGCGTCTCGTCGACCTCGAATTGGCGCAGAACATCAAGACCGCCAAGCGCATGGTCGAGCGTCGCCGCCCGCAGGTGTGGGACGTGCTCGAAGACGTCATCAAGGAGCACCCGGTGCTCCTCAACCGCGCACCGACGTTGCACCGTCTCGGCATCCAGGCCTTCGAGCCCGTGCTGGTCGAGGGCAAGGCGCTCCAGATCCATCCGCTCGTCTGTACGGCGTTCAACGCCGACTTCGACGGCGACCAGATGGCCATCCACGTGCCGCTGTCGGCCGAGGCACAGGCCGAGGCCCGCGTGCTGATGCTCAGTGCCAACAACATCCTGTCGCCCGCTTCGGGCCGTCCGATCGTGACTCCGTCGCAGGACCTCATCATCGGTGGGTACTACCTCACCGAGGAGGTCGATGGCGGCATCGGAGAAGGACGCACGTTCCGCCACCTGTGGGAGGCGCTGCGCGCCTACGACGAAGGCTCGCTGGAACTGCACGCCAAGATCAACATGCGTCCTCCCGGCAAGGAGCCGTTCGAGTCGACGGTCGGACGCGTGCTCTTCGAAGAGGCGCTGCCCGAGAACTATCCGGAACTGTTCGGTCACTTCGACGCGACCGTCAAGAAGAAGGAGATGGGCGTCATCGTCGAACGCCTCTCCGACAACTACGACAAGGCAGCGGTTGCCGAGGCGCTCGACAAGATCAAGAACATCTGCTACCGCTTCGCGACGCAGTCGGGACTGACCGTGTCGATCGACGACGTGCGCACTCCGAAAGCCAAGCGGGCGTTGCTCGACGACTTCGAGGAGCAGGCGAGCAAGGTCGAGAACCAGTTCCGCCGGGGCATCATCACCGACGGCGAGCGTCGTCAGCAAGAGGTGCGCATCTGGACCGATGCCACTGCCCAGGTGCAGGCGGCCATGGTCGCCGAGTTCGAACAGCAGCGGTTCAACCCGATCCAGATGATGGTCGACTCGGGTGCCCGCGGCAACATGACGCAGATGCGTCAGATCGGCGCCATGCGCGGGTTGGTCGCCAACCCTCGTGGTGACATGATCCCGCGTCCGATCAAGTCGAACTTCCGTGAGGGCCTCGAAACCCTCGAGTACTTCATCGCCACGCCGGGTGCACGTAAGGGCCTCGTCGACACCGCACTGCGTACCGCCGACTCGGGTTACCTCACCCGTCGTCTCGTCGACGTGGCGCAGGAACTCATCGTCCGTGAGATGGACTGCGGTTCGACGCTTGGCGTGTGGATCGAGAACGTCTCGGCCGACACGGCGAACCGTCGCTCGTACCTCGAGACCAAGCTGTACGGCCGTGCGTTGCTGAACGACACCGAGCTCGCCACCCCGATGGAGAAGGACGGCCAATCGCATTCGATGCTGCCGCGCAACACCATCGTCGGCGACGAGGAGATGGAAGCACTTCGCGACGACAAGAACATCGAGCGTCTGCGGGTTCGTTCCGTGCTCACGTGCGACGCCGAACTCGGCGTGTGCGCGATGTGTTACGGCCGCTCGCTGGCCACCGGCAAGATGATCGAGCTCGGCGAGGCTGTTGGCGTCATCGCCGCCCAGTCGATCGGTGAGCCCGGCACCCAGCTCACGATGCGTACCTTCCACACCGGTGGTGTTGCGGGTAAGGACATCGCTGGTGGTCTGCCCCGCGTCGTCGAACTGTTCGAGGCTCGCACCCCGAAGGGTTCGGCCCGTCTCGCCCGAGCGACCGGAGTGCTGCGCCTGCGCGAGGACGAAGGCAAGGGCATCCCGGTCGTCGTGATCGACGATGCCGGCGAGGAGCACGAAGTCGTGCTGCCGCTCGGTGCTCGTCCGATCGTCGAAGACGGCCAGGACGTCAAGGCTGGCGATCCGCTCACAGATGGTCCCTTCGATCCGAAGGAGATCATGGAGATCAAGGGCATCCGCGAAACGCAGCTGTACCTGGTCGAAGAGGTCCAGCGGGTTTACCGTGACCAGGGCGTGTCGATCCACGACAAGCACATCGAGTTGATCGTGCGCCAGATGACCCGTCGGGTCGGCGTGCAGGAGACCGGTGGCACGGCGTTCCTGCCGGGCGAGCGTGTCGACTCGAAGCGCTTCCGCGACACGAACCGTCGCATGGTCGAAGAGGGCGCACGTCCCGCCGAGGGCCGGCCCGAGCTGATGGGCATCACCAAGGCGTCGCTGGCCACCGATTCGTGGCTGTCGGCGGCGTCGTTCCAGGAGACCACCCGGGTGCTCACCGAGGCCGCCATCGATGGTCGAGCCGACAACCTGATCGGACTCAAGGAGAACATCATCATCGGCAAGCTCATCCCGGCCGGTACCGGCATGATGAAGTATCGCGAGTTCGGTATCGAAGCTCCCGAGTACGAGCCGATGTCGTTCTACTCGAGCGATGGTGAAGAAGAGGATCCGGCAGCATTCCTGGCCGGCCTCGAAGGCACCTACGAACCCGAGGCAGCGGTCGCCGAACCCATCGGCTGACGTGTAACTCGACGAGTTCACCGAGCGACCCGGGCGAGATGCCCGGGTCGTTCCGCGTCCCGGGTCTGATAGTCGAAGCGATGAGCGAAGCCCCCGAATGTGGGGATCTCCCTCATCGCCTCGATCAGGCCCTCTGGAGCGATGAGCGGAACCCCCGAATGTGGGGATCTCCCTCATCGCCTCGGCAGTGGACATGGGTCGTGGAACGACTTATGCCGTTGGGTGATGTCGACACCTCGGTCGTGGCGGTGTTGGCGGACGGAAATCTCCACGGGTACGCGATCCTGGCGGAGGTGCTGAGCTGAGCGACGGGCGGGTGCGCCGGTACTACCGGCTCACCGATCAGGGACGCGGCGCCTCGCATCTGAACTCGAACGACGCGAACAGTTGCTGACCGCAGCTCGAAACCGATTGGCGGGAGCTACGTGAGTACGCCACGACGTCTTCGTCTGGCGATGCACGCCTTCCCCCGACGATTTCGCACGGGGCGTGCCGCCGAGATCGAATCGACCTTCCACGAAGCCGAACTGGCCGGCGAACGCCACCCCTATGGCGCCCAAGCCCTCACCGACGTGGTGAACGCCGGATGGCGGGAACGTGCCCGCAGCCGGCCACCGCTCGGAACGTACCTGAAGTACCGATTGCTCGGAGGACGGCTCCAACTGCGCTGGCACGCCTGGATGCTCGACGATGTCCGCGGACTGTTCTCGGTACGCCGAATGGTTCTCCCTCTGATGCCGATGCTGTTCGTGTGGACGTACCTGAATCGTGCGGTCGACTGGTCGACATGGTCGTCGTCGGCAACGTTGATCTGGATCGCCGTCGTGATGCTCGCTTGGACTGCTGCTGGATCTTTCGGGGGTCGCCGCGATCGTCGTCGGATCCTGCGCCTGCACGGCTACGACCCGGAGACCCGCGCCTGGCTGCCGCCCCAACCGCTGATGCTGCTGATCGTCCGGGCACACCGGCCCGTGCGAGTGGCCCCGCTCGCGTTCGGCCTCGCAGCAGTGTTCGGACTCGTGCTCCCTGTCGCCGTGCTCGCATCGTTCGGCGAGATCGGGGTCGCTGCGTCTGGATGGTGGGGCGATTCGACACGCCGGGTCGATCACCAGGTGTCGGCCGCCATCGCTGCGGTCGCTGCGGTCGCTGCGGTCGCTGCGGTCGCTGCGGCCGCGGTGCTTGCAGTTGCCAGCTTCGTTGCCCGTGGCCGACTCACCGGCCTGTTCACCCGGTCGGTTGCGCTGGCCGATGTCGACACCGTCCACTCCGACCTTCCCGCCGCCGGTCGACTGTCGGTGATCGTCGCGGTCGCCGGTTGCTTCTTCTCCGCGCTTCCGGCGTCGCCGCTCGTCGTGCCTTGGGCGTTCGTGGTGGCCGCAGGCACCATCCCTTTGCTGATCGCGTTGGGTTGAGCGGCTCGCCGCAACGAGCGCGACGGCCTGATCGTGGTGTGGGCACGCCGAGATGTTGCTGAGAGCGCGCCGCACGCGAGGTGAGACGTTCCGCCGACAGGTTGCGCAGGTCACGCGACCGTGGTTCCCTTTGGGACGAGCGACCGATGACGATCAGATCAAGAGCTGCACGATGATCAGCTTGAGGATCATCGCCAGGGGGAAGACGAGGGCGTAGCCGGTGTCGATGCGTTGGTCGCCGTCGGCCCGTTCGGCGGCGAAGGCAAGTACCGCTGGCTGGGTCTGGATGCCGGCGATCATGCCCGCACCGTCGACCGGGCCACGGCCGAGCACCCACAGCATGATCGATGCCAGGGTGGCCGTGGCAGCGGTGACCAATACCCCGGCGATCGCGAGTTGCAAGCCGAGGCGGGTGCCGGCGGCGTCGGCGAACGTGGCGCCCGAGCGGATCCCGACACCACCGAGGAACAACAGGACACCGAGCTGACGGATGGTGAGGTTCGCCGCGTGCGGGATCTGCCACGTGAAGGGCCCGGTACGTGACACCGTGCCCAATATCAGCGCCACGATCAGCGGACCGCCACCGACACCGAGTTCGATGCCGCCACCACCGGGTAGTGGGATCGTCAATTGGGCCAGCAGCAAACCGAGCGCGAGACCCGTCGCGAACCCGAGTGCGTCGACCTCGCCGAGGCCGCGGTCGGAGTCACCGAGAGCTTCGGCGACATCGCCCATCCGCTCCGACGGCCCGACCACGCGCACCCGATCGCCGAGACGAAGCACGAAGTCGCGGTCGACCACGAGGTCGGCATCGCCGCGGCGCACCCGAGTGGCCATCGCGCCGAATCGGCCTTCGAGGTCGACCTCGCGCAGACGCGCTCCAGCGAGCTCACGCTTCGACACCGAGATCCGACGGAAATCGAGCTTCTTGCGGTCGAGGGCCAGGTGCCGTTCGCTGCGGTGCCCGGCCCATGCGACGAACCGATCGACCACGTCGGGATCGCCGATCACCGTGCACAGGTCGCCGGGAGCAAGCCGGACGTCGTTGGTGGCCAGGTCGACGTCGCCGTCGTGCTCGACGCGTGAGAACGCGAGGCGTTCGCCGTCCCACGATCGCAGTTCGCCGAGCGTGGGCAGATCGACACGACTCACGATGACGGTGACGCTCGTGACGTTGCTCGAGTGCATCTTGGTCGTCGGCGCGAGCCTGGCCTCTCGCCGCGACGGGTGATTGATGCGCCGCAGTGACAGCCCGGCAGCGACGATCATCGCGAGCACGCCGAGCGGATAGGTCAGCGAGTAGCCGACGACGGGGTCGGTCACCTCGCCCACAGCGATCCGAGGAGCGAGCTGTTCGAGGGCCGCCGACAGCGCTGGCGTGTTGGTCTGCGAACCGGCGAACAGCCCGGCTCGGGCGCCGTCGTCCAAGTCGAACAGCGCGCTGACGCCGGCAACGGTGAGACCGATCGCGACGAGTAGGACGGTGACCGCCACTCCCACCTTGAGCCCGTCTTGGCGCAATCCACCGAAGAACGCCGGCCCCGATGCCAGACCGATCGTGTAGATGAACAGCGCCAATCCGAACAGGGGAATGATCGGGGGAAGGTCGGCCAGGTCCGGCTCGATGGCCGAGATGGCCAGGCCGGCGAACAGTGCCGCCGCCGGCCCGAGGCCGATACCACGGAACCTGAGCCGACCGACAGCTGCACCGACGGCGACCACCACGAACAGCACGAGGAGTGGATCCGATGTCAGCACTCCCATCGGCTCGGTCTACCACCTTTGCGCCCGGCCCAAGCTCGATGTGATGAGCGAATCCCGCCCAAGGGGGTGTTCGCTCATCGCTCTGTCTCGGTTGCGCGTCGGGAAGGGCGACCGTAGCCTTGAAGGGTCCTCTCATCGGGTCCGTCGATCGACGAATTCGATGTACGGCGGGCGGGTTGCAACCAGCGATCTCGTCCAACACACCACATGTCGACGCCCGCTCTGCTTGCATAGGGGCCTGCCGACACGACCAAACGAACGAGGTTTCATTCGTGCCAACAATCCAACAGCTCGTCCGTCAAGGTCGTAGCTCGAAAGTCACCAAGAGCAAGACCCCGGCGCTCAAGGGTTCACCCCAGCGTCGTGGCGTCTGCACCCGTGTGTACACCACCACCCCGAAGAAGCCGAACTCGGCGCTCCGCAAGGTGGCCCGCGTCCGTCTGAACTCGGGCGTCGAAGTCACCGCGTACATCCCCGGTGAGGGCCACAACCTGCAGGAGCACTCGATCGTGCTCGTGCGCGGCGGTCGTGTTCGCGACCTGCCAGGTGTGCGCTACAAGATCATCCGCGGGGCACTCGACGCCGTTGGCGTGAAGAACCGCAAGCAGTCGCGCAGCCGCTACGGCGCCAAGAAGGAGAAGTGACCCGAGATGCCACGTAAAGGTCCTGCTCCCCGCCGCGAACTCGTCGCGGATCCCATTCACAAGTCGCAGCTCGTCACCCAGATCACCAACAAGGTGATGCTGCACGGCAAGCGCACCGTCGCCGAGAAGATCGTCTACGACGCGATGGAGATCATCCAGAGCCGTCTCGAAGGCGACGACCTGGCGATCGACACCGTCAAGCGTGCGATCGAGAACGTCAAGCCGCCCCTCGAGGTGCGCAGTCGTCGCGTCGGTGGTGCCACCTACCAGGTGCCCGTCGAGGTGCGTCCCCGGCGCAGCACCACGCTGGCGATCCGCTGGACGGTCGACTATGCCCGCAACCGTCGCGAAAAGACGATGGCCGAGTGCCTCGCCAACGAACTGATGGACGCCGCCAACGGATTGGGCGCCGCGATGAAGAAGCGCGACGACATCCAGAAGATGGCCGACTCCAACAAGGCGTTCGCCCATTATCGCTGGTGAAATCGCGCTGGTGAACGAATGATTCGTACGGAACCCGGGGCCTCGGTCCCGGGTTCCGTCGTTTTCGGTGCCGACTGTTTACGGTTCTTCACAAATGCACTAGCGTTGCCGTCTCGGGTGAGCACGAACGCCACGTGGCCGTTCGGCGGTCATCTGATCAAGAGGGGAACTCAGTGCACGTCCACAGCGTCTTGAAGGTCAAAGGAACGGCAGTTGCCACGATCGCGCCAGAGGCGTCGCTCGCCGATGCAACCGCATCGCTGCGCGATCACGGCGTCGGCGCGCTGGTCGTGAGTCGCGATGGAAGCACGATCGACGGGATCATCTCCGAGCGCGATGTGGTTCGCGCACTTGCAGCGCATGGCGCCTCCACTCTCGGCCATCTCGTGTCGTCGGCGATGTCGGCCACTGTCAGCACGTGCCGGGGTGACGACACGATCGATCAGATGATGGCGATGATGTCGGAACGCCGCATCCGTCACCTGCCGGTCGTCGACGACGACGGTGAATTGGCGGGGATCATCTCGATCGGCGACGTGGTCAAGGCGCGGGTCGGTCAGCTCGAACACGAGAACAACCAGTTGCACGACTACATCCAGGCCCGCTGAGCGCGGTTCGCGGTCCGGTCCGGCGATCGGTCAGGTGGCTACCGATCACTCGCGGTAATTCACCGTCCACCGTTCTGTCGCGCGTCACACCGGTTCCGTCGAGTTCGATCCATTGGCTGCCGTCAGCAGCGGCTGCGAGCATCGGGTCGATCTCCGTCTCGGCAGAGATCAGATCGAACTCCCCCCGCAGCACGCCAGTGGTGACGCCACCCTCGGTCGTCCACGACACCACCGGCGAGTGGGGCTCATCGGGATGGTCGAACACATGCAGGTCGAAGTCCTCCGATTACCGGCCGGGGGCTGTACACGCCGACGCCGAACTGGGCGGGTTGCATGGCGACGATGCCGCCACCCACACCGCTTTTTGCGGGCAGGCCGACCCGTGCCATCCACTCCCGCTGTGGTCGTACGTGCCGCACTTGGCCGTGATCGAAAGTGCGAGCCTGGAGGGCCGCTCGCCCATCACCCGACGCTTCGTCAACGGATTCACGCCGCCGTTGGCCAAGGTCGCGCCCATCACGGCGAGGTCCTCGGTGGTGACCCTGAGCGAGCATTGGCGGAAGTACACCTCGGTGGCGTCGTCGACCGACTGGCGCAGCACCCCACTCGACTTGGTGAGGTATGCCAATGCTCGGTTCCGGTCGCCGGTGGCGGTCTCCGATTCGAACACCTGGTCATCGACGTGGAGCCGCGGCCAGCGCCCGAGGACAGGAACGAGCGGACCCGTTCGAACCGATCGAGCACGTTGGGGCCGTTGATGAGCGCAAGGTCACGATCGCGCCCGCGTTGATCAACGGGTTGTCGGGGCGACCGGTGTCGGGATCGAGACTGATGGCGTCGAAGGGCTCGCCACTCGGTTCGAAACCGACGTGACGATGCACCTCGTCGAGCCCGAGCTCCGAGATCGCCAGCGCATAGACGAACGGCGTCGACGCCGACTGGGTCGTGGACGGCCGGTCGACGTCACCGGCGCTGGGCACCCGTCCGTGCACGCTGACGACCGATGCACCGAAGCCATCGGCGTCGAAGTCGGCGAGTTCGGGGATGTACGTGGCGGCCGCTACCACCGAGGCGGTGGTGACCGAGCCAGCAGTGACCGAACCCGCCGTGAACGAACCTGTGGTCACTGAGCCGGCGACGACGGATGCCCTCGATTCGACCGAACCGGCGCCCAGCGAACCACCCGTCGCGGGCGTCGAGGTCGATGACGATCCCGTCTGTCAGGCGTTGAGACGCGTCTGTGCAGCAGCGGTTTTCTACGCCCCGGCCCTGGCGCCCGATGTCGTCGTGATCCGAACTGGGGGATTCACCGAGGAGGAACTCGTCGCACTTGCCGCATCCGGCGATGACGGCATCGACGTGCTGTGGCCGGAACCGGGCTCGACGCCCTCGAGGTTGTCGGGGCGGTCCTGGCGCCGAGACCAAGCTCGCCGCCGCCGCCGAGGCGTTTCTCGCCGAAGTCGGGACCTTCGCCGACGCTTTGGACGCTTTGGACGCTTTGGACGCCTTGGACGCCAACGTGGACCCGGCGGCCGAAGCAGCGTTCCTCGAGAAGCTGACCACGCAGTGTCCGATACTCGCTGCGTTGCTCGAGCCCCAGTAGCGCAACAACGCTTCGGACCGAGGCCAAACGACACACCGTGCCCCGGTGTGTGCCCACGTTCCGCCGGTACACTCGACGCTCGTGCTTGCGCCGCCGTGTGCAGTCACACCCCCACACCCCCGCAGTTCGCCCCTTGACACGGAAGTGAAGTAGTAGACGATGGCCAAGCGAGAGTTTCCCCTGGAGCGCACCCGGAACATCGGGATCATGGCGCACATCGACGCCGGTAAGACCACCACCACCGAGCGCATCCTCTTCTACACCGGCAAGAGCTACAAGATCGGCGAGGTCCACGACGGCGCCGCCACCATGGACCACATGGCCCAGGAGCAAGAGCGCGGCATCACCATCACGTCCGCTGCCACCACCTGCGTGTGGAAAGAGCACCGCATCAACATCATCGACACCCCGGGCCACGTCGACTTCACCATCGAAGTCGAGCGGTCGTTGCGAGTGCTCGACGGCGCGGTCACCGTGTTCGACTCGGTCGCCGGTGTCGAGCCGCAGACCGAAACCGTGTGGCGCCAGGCCAACAAGTACAACGTGCCCCGCATGTGCTTCGTCAACAAGATGGACCGCATCGGCGCCGACTTCTACCGCACCGTCCAGATGGTCGAAGATCGTCTGCAGGCCAACCCGCTCGTGCTCCACCTGCCCATCGGTGCCGGTGGCGCCGAAGCCGTCAAGGCGTTCGAAGGAATGGTCGACCTCGTCAAGATGAAGGCCCTGGTCTGGCGCGACATCGACGAGAAGGATCTCGGAGCGAGCTACGAAGAGGTCGACATCCCCGACGATATGGTCGATCAGGCCAACGAGTACCGCGAAGCCATGATGGAGACCATCGCCACCCAGGACGAGGCGCTGATGGACGCGTACCTCGGAGGCGAAGAACTCTCCGAGACCGATATCAAGAACGCGATCCGCAAGGGCACGCTGGCGTTCGACTTCGTGCCGATCCTGTGCGGCTCGGCCTTCAAGAACAAAGGCGTCCAGCCGATGCTCGATGCCGTGATCGACTTCCTCCCGAGCCCGCTCGACATCGAGCCGGCGCACGGCATCTTCATGAAGGGTGGCGAAGAGGTCGATGCGACCCGCGGCCCCGAGGACAAGGAGTTCGCAGCGCTGGCGTTCAAGATCGTGGCCGACCCGTTCGGCAAGCTCACCTACTTCCGCGTGTACTCCGGCGAGATCAGCAAGGGTGAAGAGGTCTACAACTCGGTCAAGGAAGACCGCGAGCGTCTCGGCCGCATCCTGCTGATGCACGCGAACCAGCGCGAGGATCTCGACATCGCCATGGCCGGTGACATCGTCGCCGGCCTCGGCTTCAAGAACGTCACCACCGGGGACACGCTGTGCGATCGCGACCACCCGATCATTCTCGAGCGGATGGTGTTCCCCGAGCCGGTGATCCACGTGGCCATCGAGCCGAAGACGAAGTCCGACCAGGAGAAGCTCGGCAAGGCGCTCAAGTCGCTGTCCGACGAAGACCCGACGTTCCGCATCCGCTCCGACGAGGAGACCGGCCAGACCGTCATCTCCGGCATGGGTGAACTACACCTCGAGGTGCTTGTCGACCGCATGCAGCGCGAGTTCGGCGTGGAAGCCACCGTCGGCAAGCCGCAGGTGGCCTACCGTGAGACGATCACCAAAGAAGTCAAGAACGTCGAGTACCGCCACATCAAGCAGTCGGGTGGCTCCGGCCAGTTCGCCGTGGTGAAGATCGACATGCTGCCCAACCCGGGCGGCGGCTACGAGTTCGAAGATGCCATCTCGGGCGGCAAGATCCCGCGCGAGTACATCAACCCGACCAACCAGGGTCTGCAGAGCTCGCTCGACAACGGCGTGCTCGCCGGCTATCCGACCGTCGACGTCAAGGTTCGCCTCGTCGACGGCCAGTACCACGACGTCGACTCCTCGGAGATGGCGTTCAAGATCGCCGGTCAGATGGCGTTCCGCAAGGCGGCCGAGATGGCCAAGCCGGTGCTGATGGAGCCGATCATGGCCGTCGAGGTCGTCACGCCCGAGGAGCACATGGGCGATGTGATGGGCGACTTGTCGAGCCGTCGTGGCCGCATCGGCACCATGGAGGCCCGAGGCAACACGCAGGTCGTCAACGCCACGGTGCCGCTGTCGGAGATGTTCGGCTACAGTACGGACCTTCGTTCTCGCACCCAGGGGCGAGCGACCTACACGATGCAGTTCTCCGAGTACCAGCAGGTGCCCGAGGCCATCGCCCAGGAAATCGTGAAGCGGGTCCGTGGCGAGTGATCGCCACTGAACCAAGCCGCCGATCGCAGATCAGTTCCTTGACAACCCACCTTCCAGACAACGAAACGACATTGGAGTCGCACGCATCATGAGTAAGAAGAAGTTCGAGCGCACGAAGCCGCATGTGAATATTGGCACGATGGGTCATATCGACCATGGGAAGACGACGTTGACGGCGGCGATTTCGAAGACGTTGTCTGAGCGTGGGTTGGCGGAGTTCATTGATTTTGATGGGATCGACAAGGCGCCGGAGGAGAAGGCGCGTGGTATTACGATCTCGATTTCGCATATCGAGTACGAGACCGAGAATCGTCATTACGCGCATGTCGACATGCCGGGTCATGCTGATTACATCAAGAACATGATCACGGGTGCTGCGCAGGTCGATGGTGCGATTTTGGTGGTGGCTGCGACGGATGGTCCGATGCCGCAGACGCGTGAGCATGTGTTGTTGGCTCGTCAGGTTGGTGTGCCGTCGATCATTGTTGCGTTGAACAAGGCGGACATGGTTGATGATGATGAGTTGATCGAGTTGGTGGAGCTGGAGGTTCGTGAGCTCCTGAATGAGTATGAGTTCCCGGGTGATGACACTCCGGTGATTCAGGTGTCGGCGTTGAAGGCTCTTGAGGGTGATCAGGAGTGGCAGGAGAAGATCATGGAGTTGATGGCTGCTGTTGATTCGTTCATTCCTGAGCCGGTTCGTGAGTTGGACAAGCCGTTCTTGATGCCGATCGAGGATGTGTTCACGATCACGGGTCGTGGCACGGTGGTGACTGGCAAGGTGGAGCAGGGCATCATTCATACGGGTGATGAGATCGAGATCGTTGGGTTGCGTGATACGCAGAAGACGACGTGTACTGGGGTGGAGATGTTCCGTAAGTTGCTCGATGAGGGCCAGGCGGGTGACAATATTGGTGCGTTGTTGCGTGGTACGGGTAAGGAGGATGTGGAGCGTGGGCAGGTGTTGTGTAAGCCGGGTTCGATTACTCCGCACACCGATTTCGAGGGTCAGGTGTATGTGTTGAGTAAGAATGAGGGTGGTCGTCACAAGCCGTTCTTCAACAATTATCGGCCGCAGTTCTTCTTCCGTACGACTGATGTGACCGGCACGATCGAGTTGCCGGCTGGTACGGAGATGGTGATGCCTGGTGACAATGTGGAGATCACGGTGCAGTTGGGTAAGCCGATCGCGATGGACGAGGGCCTCCGTTTCGCGATTCGTGAGGGTGGTCGTACCGTGGGCGCCGGCCGCGTCACCAAGATCTTGAAGTGAATTGATCCGAATCCGGATCCGAGAGAGAGAAGTTCGACATGGCCAAGAGTGACAAGCGGGTCAAGGTGACCCTCGAGTGCACCGAGTGCAAACGACGTAACTACATCACGATGAAGTCCAAGGTCAACGACCGTGAGCGTCTCGAGATGAAGAAGTACTGCGCCAACGAGCGTCAGCACACCCTCCACAAGGAGACCCGCTGACTGCACGGCGCTGATTCACGGGCAGCGAGTGCGGTCGGCAACGGCCGCAGTCAGCCTTCTGGGATCGCTGGTACCCTCACCGGGTACTCGGCGTTCCCGCCCGAGGGCAGTAGCTCAGCTGGTAGAGCATCGGTCTCCAAAACCGACGGTCGGGGGTTCGAGTCCCTCCTGCCCTGCCCACCACCGAACGAGAAATCACCGACACTGTGTCAATGGATGATCTGAACCGCGAGCAGAAGCGACAGCTTCGCAAAATGGGTGCCCTCGACGAGCAGGGCAAGCCGACGCGCGCTCAGCGACAAGCCCCAAAGAAGAAGACCGACCGAGTCGGCCCTGGCCAGTACCTCCGTGAGGTGCGCGACGAGATGCGCAAGGTGGCGTGGCCGAAGCAGCCCGAGGTCAAGCGCTATTCGATCATCGTCATCATCACCGTCGTGGTGTACACCGCATTGGTCGGTGGCCTCGACTTCGTGTTCAGCGATCTCTCCCAGTGGTTCTACTCGAGCTGACACCGACATGACCGACGACCTGACTGAGACCACTGACATGAGCAACGACGACACCCCCACCGACGACTCCGCCCT